>Ga0115000_10000484_pt1 | contig 36964 bp, 40 predicted proteins | sample ArcticOcean_MG_C_6_FD_89690 | JGI IMG/M metagenome (GOLD analysis project Ga0115000, IMG submission 89690) | Marine microbial communities from western Arctic Ocean - ArcticOcean_MG_CB8_128 | ecosystem: Environmental > Aquatic > Marine > Oceanic | place: Arctic Ocean: Canada Basin | collected...
TCTATATTGTCCCACACCAACACGACCGGTTTTAGCTTTATAATATTGATTATATTTTGGCATTGTTTTTAATAATAAACATAATTATGATTTTAAATTTTTCAATTTTCTAATCCCCATCTACCCAATAAATATATTGTATATATAAAATGAACAATATACAAAAACGATTCGTATTATTTTTAGTTGGATGTATAGGTATTAGAACATTATTGGTGTATGTGGCCAAAAAAACAACCCCCCAATATTTACAATATATGGGGTACGGAGCTACCATTCCTGCAATTAGTTTTCTATTACTATACATAAGTAATTCGCGTACAACTGGAGCTGAAGTATTCGGAGGAAAAATATGGTGGAACAATTTGAGACCTCTTCATAGTTTATTATATGGATTATTTGCATTTAGTGCAATCAATAAGAAAAAATATTCGTGGATTTATTTATTGGTAGATGTAATAATCGGACTACTTAGTTTTATTTTGCACCATTATAATACTAATAGTATACTCAAATTATAATTAAATATTCATTATATATAAATGGATGTGTATAAAGTAAAAATTCCAGAAAAGATGTCGTCAAACAAAGGTGCGTTTTTATTTGATAGACCAGATGGTGTAAAAGTAAAAGTTAAGTTGACTTCAAAACAAAAAGATTTGTGGCAACGTTGGGTAGATGGAAAAATCTATTCAGAGGCAGAATATGGAGATGTATTAGCAGATGAGAATAATTCACATTTAAAGATTTTAAGTGATGATACTGGGCGCGTTGGAATATATTGGATAGGTGATATTGAAAATAACGATAATGTGGAGGTTGGATGGAATTCAAGAAATTATTTTTACGATGATTCCTTTGCCACATGGCGCAAAATCCGGGATGCAAAAGAAATCACTCCTGAAAGACGAGGACTGGAATACGATGGTGCAACCGCCAGTGTTGTTGACTTTCAAGATCCACCCAGTGCTATAAGTCCACTTCTTTCAATGCAAGATTTACAGAAAACTCCAGTAGTACCGGATTATGATACATTTTATAAAGACATACCTAATCATTTGCGACCCTCTCGTAAAGATTATATCACACTTTATGGTTTGAGAAATGATCCCGCCAGTGAAGAAGAGATTGTGGATTATGATACATTTTATAAAGACATACCTAATCATTTGCGACCCTCACGTAACGATTATATGACACTTTATGGTATTAGCAAAGGGGGGAAAGGTAGAAGTAAAAAACGGAGAAAAAAATTTACTAAACGTAGGAGCATAACTAAAAGACGACGGTATAAAAGCAATAGAAGGAGTGTGAAAAGACGTAGAATTAAAAGACGTAGAAGTAAAAGACGTAGAAGTAAAAGACGTTAATAATTCGTTGTCCAAGTTTCCCCTTTATAGTTGTGGTAGTCGGTAAACTTGCCTGCTTCTCCCATGTAGTTTTCTATTAACCCTCCCCAACATGGCCGGTAATTCTGGGATCCACCATAAACCGTTACGTCCCACTTTCTTGCAGCTCGCCAATTAAATTTTCTCCCCCCGACAGATTTATATTTACCTATTTTGTTTTCAGGTACACCTTTTTCTATGAGTTTTTGTTTTTCTACTTCCGTGAATACTTCCAATTCTCCAACCGGTCCAATTATTGTATAGCTTGAAAACCCGTTGTCTAATCCTACACATGGTACTCTTCCCGTGGAGTACCGTAGGAAGATTTTTTTATTCTTAATTTTTTCTCTAGCTTTGGCCAAAATTTCTTCTTTTTGTTTTTGGTGTCTGACCTTTTCTTCCTGTGCCTTTTTAATGAATTTATCCTTGCCCTCTTCCCGCATATTGCCCCATTGCTCGCGCATAGCTTGACAGTATAGTTGATAAGAAGACAATGGCTTGGTTAAGCCTTTGATTTCTTTTGCTATTTGATTGTTGTGTTCTGTTATTGAAGTCATTTTTATAGTACTTTAAAAACTTAAAAATATATTTCAATTTAAATATAATGCAACTGATTCCTCAGGATATTATTCAACTAATAAATAACAAGATAAATAATAGGTTAATATTGAGAATAATGACCTATAATAAAGTTGTAGCTAATTTATAATGTATTTACATTTATCGCATGTCAATACATTCTATTTAATATTCGGGTTTATGTTTCTTGAAGAGACAACCATGAATACTTAATCCCGGGATTTCTGTTAGTTTTGCCGGACTTTGTACAGTACAGTCTGCAAGCCAGATTTTAACAATGCAAAATGATCGCTTCGGAGATATGGTGATGCCGTTAATTATATTCAACATCTTGTGATTATTGGACAGGGTTTCTCCTACGAGCACATAGCTTAGATTTTTCCAGGTTGGGAATACTTGTTTATTGGGGACCTTAAATGAAAAGCACCCACCTTGACGATTTTTAGGATCTTCCCATGTTGGACTTATCCCTTCTCGCATAAGGAAAAGCATGCAGTTTTTAACCAATTTCTCTGGAATAACTCTATAAAGCCCAACCGTTTCCTCTAATGATGTCAATGTTATGATCTTTTTATAACTTTTAATAGACCAATCTGTATCATGTGGTAAATGAGCCCAAAGAACCCACTTATCATACAATGGATTCACTGTTACTGTTGTGTTCTGTTGTTCTGTTTCATTTGCTACAGCTGTAGACATGCTTGTTGTTCCCGTGTCCATTATACTATTTATAGTAATCAATTTTTTATATCTTTTTCATTAGTCTTTTTCTTCAATTGCCCCTTCATACTCTTTTTTAGCTTCTTCGCTTTTTGTATAGATATTATAACCATTGTTTTCCAATTTTATACCTTGGTCGCCTGAAATAGTAAATAGTGTTACATCTTTATCGAATATACGCAGAGAATAACCATCTCCTAGACTTCGTTGATAATAATTTGGCAAATACCATTCTAAGAATTCTTTATCTAATATAATATTACCGTTTATGTAAAATCCGGTTAAATTTGAATGAATATCCAATACTTCATCATCATTTCCGCCCTCAATATATTCAACTTGTACAAATGGTTTATCAGTAAATGTTTCATATTCCGTATCAGATAAAAATGGATCATCCGTCCTTTTATAATAAATTACATCTTTAATTTTAGTCGTAATAAACATTATACTCGGTGAAATATTTTTTATTAATGTTTTCAATTCATCGTTTATTTCATCAGTTATATAATTATTCTCATCTTTTGAATCATATAATACAACTGTTTGTTTCATAGGATCCTCGTCATCAGATTCAAAATCTGTGTCAGAATCATCGTCTTCATTCTCCACATCTAAAAAATTTGATATTTTATTACCCCATATTTGACACGTAAAGTATGCTTTGCTCATATTCCACGACGTCTTAACAAAGATACGTTTTGCACCATTGGGTTCTAAAACATAGTAAACTCCAGCAGCGCCGGCCACAACCGTTAAGGGTAAAAGAAAATAATAGTATAATGTCTCAAACATGATAGTATAATTATATATTATTATTTAAATGCTTTTTTTATTGATCAAAGGGTCGTCGCCCAATGTTGTTCTTGACCGAACCATATCATCCAATACTCTTTTCTGAGCCGCTGAAATATGTGTGCGATCATATTCAGGTTTGAATCTGTGCCCCCTTTCTTTTCTTCCCTTTCTTCTATCAATCTCGTCGGTTTGTAAATAATTAGGTGTTTTTTTGTGGCGGCGATGTTTACCGCGAGGATCATCTTCATCACGACCACGATGTTTTCCGTGATGTTTTCCGTGATGTTTTCCGTGATGTTTTCCATGATGTTTCCCATGTTTATTGTGTCTGCGATTATTAACTGTTATTTTTGGCCGCCTTCCCGTCAAAGGATCGAGTCCAAACATTAACAGCAGCATTGTTACAATTACGGTCATCAGAATAAATGGAATAAACACGATTATCCAAGATATTATCCCTAAACCCTTATTGCATAAAAAATTTAACAAAATGGTAAAAATTAGCGCAACCCACAACTTTATAAATGCAATATTATACATTCCTTTAAATGTGTCAATTACTATTTGTGTTACCGAAAAAACCAGATAAATTAATGCAGGTGAACATATTTGTTGTAATACCATCTTATACTATATTACGAAAAAAAGGCATGACCATCTTCAAAATGACCAATTTCAGGACCTATCTCTCCATCGTCTTTGTATTCAAAAATATCACCGTTTAATTTATCATTTGTATAATATAACTTCTTATCTATTGTAATTTCATCTACATCAAGCGCATCCTCTTCATCGTCGGTCTCTACACAATTGTCTCTGGCATCTTCTGCCGATACAATAACCACCTTATCCACCGCATCTTCTTCATCTTTATCTACTTCTTCATCTTCTTCGCTGGCGGTATCAATTGTAGCATAGTCCCCCGCTTGCTGGGCTTTTAATATTGTTTTTGCAACCTGGTTTTTATAATCTTCTTTCTCTTGGAGCTTTTTTGCTCTAATTTCTAAGTCTTCATCTTCACTGGAAGTGTCAATAACCTCATCTTCTTCATCTTCATCTTCATTTTCATCTTCATCTTCATCTTCATCTTCGTCTTCATCTTCATCTTCGTCTTCATCATCATCATCATCATCTTCTTCCTCTTCTTCATCATCATGTAAAAAGGTGTAAGAATTAAAGGTATTGGGAACGGTGTCATCATCGCTATCGTTTGAATATTTATTCCAAGAAGAGGACCACGTGTCTGAATTTAATTTAGTGATTTTGGTAATTCTATCAGCTTCTAATTTTTTTACTCCCGCCTCGACAAGATCAGAGATATCATTATAACTAACATTGGAATCATCGTCAAGAATTTCGTTTGTCTGTAATTGTATTTTTGCGCCACCTTTTAATTGGGCAATTTCTGCTTTTAATTTTAATATGATGCGATTCTTTTCACTAAGTTTGGCCTCAAGAATTTTAACCATGGGCAATTCTTTTAATACCTCCATAGTTTCTATTCCGATTTTATTGTCAGTACTTATTTTTTGTTGAAATTGCTGCAGACGCCTATTCAACAACATTGTAAAGTCGCTAACAATTGTTCCTATGTTAGTTTCTTCCATATTTGTCCCTAAATTCATTTAATTATTACTAACGAATATCGTTTAATACATTTAAAAAAGGTATTAAGATATATTATATGGCAAATATTAAAGATACTAGTAATAATATTTTGAATAATATTGAAAGGTCTAGCGATGATTCTGATAAGCAGTCTGAGTGGAGTGATGAACACAAGAATGTTCTTTACATGGTTTGTAAAAAAACGGGATTGAGTGAAACGCAGGCGTATCGTGGACTAATTGAATATAATGGTGATTATAGAAAGGTAATACAGATCGCTACGGTACATAATAATATTTCAGTAATTATGAAACAAACGGACTATGATAGAGACAAAGCATACCTGAAATTAAAAGAATATGATTTTGATTTACACAAAGTTATCCGAGAATATATGGGCATTGTGGATAAACCTAAATATGAAAAGGTTAATACGGTAAATCAAACTATATTTAAGGAAATACGTGGATTTATGGACACGGCTATGCAGGGATACAATAAAAGAAAGGACGAGGCAGAACGAATGGAGACACTCCAATCGTTATGTCAAAAAAAAACTAAAAATTAAAGTTAGTCGATAATATACTCTTTTTCGTAGTAGACTTCTTGGACCTTTTTAAACGAAGGGTGGACTTATTATTTTGTTCTGTCAATAAATCATTATAAATATTTGGCGTATCATTGTTTTCCTCATATAAATCTGGTAACACTTTCGTGAGAGGTTTTTCAACTATTAGCAAAAGTTGTTGATTATTTAACAACTTTCTGTATTCCTCTATTGATAGATTACCATAATACTTATCCAATGTATAATATGGACATGGTGCAGGTTTAATATTTTTAGTATAATTGTAAATACCCGAATATATGTGATTTAATAAGGCATATCTTTCCCATAAAATAGATGTATCAATGGGTTCCTTTTTAAGATATGCTACGGCGCATTCGGGGCTACAAAAACATCCATAAACTTCAATAACACCCTTTCTTTCTTGTCTGGGTATAAATATCGGAGGATTATCAAATCCACATGTGCACCAAAAACAATTTGATCTCTTTCCGCAGACGTCATTGGTATGAAGTTGTTTTCGCAAAATTTTAATTTTGTCCCAAACATCTTTTTGTTCAATATTATCGTTTTCTTTTAGTTTAATTTCATTAAATAACGTAGTGTTTTGCATATTCTCTATATCCAAAAATTTAGGTGAATGTTTAGAACCATTGGTAGAAATTTCTTGCGTAGAACACTTCAAATGTAGAATTACATTCGGTCTTTTAATGACAGTATTGGCATTTGAAGGTTTTGTGACTTGAAGAATTTTACCTCCTTTTGGCTTGCGTCCACGCTTTTTAGGCGGTCCCTTCGCCTTCGCCTTCGCCTTCGCCTTTGCCTTCGCCTTCGCTTTGGCTTTCGCTTTGGCTTTGGCTTTGGGTTTTGCTTTAATTTTTGTTGTCTTTACATTTTCAGTGTTAGATTCTGATTTTTTAGTTCTGGGTTTTCTAGTCTTTTTCTTTTTAGGAGAATCGCTCATGTTATTATGCAAATTTAAACAATTATGGATTTAAATACTTTTAATAATTGCTTTATGGCATAAAATAACATTCGCGGCACACGGGAATGTATAATTCACCTCCTCCAATAAGTGTTTGTTTTTTATCTTTTGTCAATCTTTTAGTGAAAGACGCTTTCATTGAACATTTTGAACATGTTGCATAAAGTTTTTCATATGCATCACTAAGTGGGATCAAATCCAATAATTGACCGAATTTTTTCATTTCAAAATCACCGTCTAGTCCGCAAACATAAACTGTTTTATTGTGCGACGTAACGAGAAGATTTACAACCTCGTAAAGATCTGGAAAAAACTGGCCCTCATTTATTAAATAAATATCTACCCTATCTAATAGATCGGGATCCCTTTTAAATACATCATAAACATTAATAACCTTTTTACAAGGTATCATTACCTTATCATGGCTGGATAACAGTTCTTCATGATAGCGCGTGTCGCATGAATGGTTAATCACACAAACTTCCTTATTCAAATTTTTATATTTGTTATAAAGTTTAATAATACGAGACGTCTTTCCTGAATACATGCAACCAATGTATAACCCTAGATATCCCTTCATTGGTTTATTATTCATATTTTCCATATATTATGATATTTCAATTTATATTTTTATATAAAAATATAAGTTTATAGATATTCAAATGGATTATAGTCCTTGGGTGGAAAAATACAGACCGACCGAGTTTAAAGATATTGTTCTTGATAAAACAAACAAAAAAATATTGAATAATATTATTCGTAAAAATTATTTTCCAAATCTTCTATTTTATGGACCACCTGGTACGGGTAAGACTACCACGATTATAAATCTTGTAAATCTATACCAAATAAAATACAAACAAAAAAATAAAGGGTTTATGATACATTTAAATGCAAGCGATGATAGAGGTATTGATATAATTAGAAATCAGATAAATCAATTTGTAAACACGAAAACACTTTTTGGTAAAGGCATGAAATTTGTTATACTCGATGAAGTAGATTATATGACAAAAAATGCCCAACACGCCTTGCGTTATCTAATACAACAATATTCAAATAATGTCCGTTTTTGTCTGATTTGCAATTATATTAGTCGTATTGATAATGCGTTACAAAATGAATTTGTAAGATTACGCTTCTGTCAACTCCCTAAAGAAAAGATATACCAGTTTTTAGATAAAATACAGAAAGCCGAAAATCTAAACCTTACTAAAGAAACAATTATTGCTGTTCAACATGTTTTTAAGTCTGATATAAGAAGTATGATCAACTTTTTACAGTCTAATCATACTCCGGATAGTAAACTTATTAAATCGGATATTATATCAAATTCATTGTGGGAAGATTTAATTGATAAAATACAAAAGCATAATACAGAATATTTATATAACTTTATAATTACAAAAAGTTCTAATTATAATATGGAAAGTAAGATTTTCATTAAAAATTTTATTTACTATCTTTTATGCAATAAAAGTTATGCTATAAATAATGACTGGTTGTGTTTATTTAAATATGTTATTCACCACGATAAGGCCTCTGAAGATTTTCTTCTTCGTTATACATTGCGTCGTTTAGATGATTTATACAAAGAATTATAATAAATTCTCATTCTTCGTTCCAATTTGGTAATGAATACATTTGGGGAGGGTGATTCTGGGTTAAATATTTTTCGTTTAAGGCAGTATTCATTGGTGATTTCTTCTAAAGTTTTTTTTTTGGACGATATTCTGATCCGATTGTTTACATGCGTAGTAGGTGAATCGCGATGAGTTTCCATTTAAATATGCTCTAGAAAATAAATTGAAAAAAAAGTAAGCTTAAAGAACAAGTAGTAATATTACACATTAGTAAATGCAAGCAGTAGATTCAGCGTGGGAGAACTTTTTAGAGTGTGGGACAAATAGTCCAAATAAAGCCAATACAACACAATCACAATTTGATACCTTTATTCCTAAATGTACGGATATTTATATATCAACACAAACAAAAATAGCATATTTAAATCAACCAATTAATCTTTCAAAAGTATTCTGGAATATGGATGTTATGCCTTATAATGAAGACAAAGAAGGTATAATTAAAAAGCAAATGAAGGTAAATAGTATAAGTAAAGAAGAGGTAGCTGTTGTAGATGAATTGATTAAAAAAACCGATGGGATTGTTATAATTGATATGATTCAAAAAATAGATAACCCCAATGCCAGAAAGGTGAAATTCAAGGATGTACGTAAAATAAATGTAGGTCTCTGCAAAAAGGATTTAACAAGTTACAGGACAAAAAGAAAGGGCGCATTCTACAATTGTTTTGTGCTGATTTTAAGGATTGATCAGGGAGAATCTTTTAAAGAAGCCCATGTAAAGGTTTTCAATACGGGGAAACTGGAGATTCCTGGAATACAGACAACTGCTTTCCTTTATAAGGTTCTAGATAAACTAATAAATGTTATGAAGGATTATTGTGAAACCAAATTAGAATACAATAAGGAAGACATTGATACCGTTCTTATAAATTCCAATTTCTCGTGCAATTATTTCATAGATCGTGATAAGTTGGCAGAAATATTAAAGTATAAATATCATATCCATGTTGTTTACGACCCATGTTCTTACCCTGGAATCCAATGCAAATTCTATTACAATATAGATAATACTGCAAACAATGGTGTATGTAGTTGTGAAAAAAAGTGCAGCAAAAAAGGCACTGGAAAAGGGGCAAACCAATGTCTTGAAATATCTTTTATGATATTTAGAACGGGGAGCGTATTGATCGTGGGACATTGTGATGAATTTATCCTTCATAAAATTTATAAATTTGTAAAATCAATGTTAATCGCCGAATGCGCAAATGTAGCAATCCCTGGAGATAGGAAAACCAAACCCAAAAATAAAAAGGTATGGAAAAAGGTTATTTTGCTATCCAATTAAGAAAATATCCAATTTATAAAACGGAGGGATGTAAAAGTTTCCAATTTATTATCACAATCATTCCTGTATAATTTTTCACAAATTTTATCTTTTGAAATTGTTTTCTTTTTATATTTCTTAATAAAACTTCCACATAACTCTGAATATTTGAAACTATCTGATGTAAAATCTTTGATCGTTGAAACAAAAAAAATGGCTAGCTTACTTTCATTGAGCTTCTTATTAATATTTCCTGATTTTGAATTTAACTTCGTACAAATTCGCATCGATTCGGATATTGCTTTTGTAATTGTTTGTCCTCTTTTCTCAATAACATCGTTTGTCAGATATAGTATATTAATAATTATCTCTCCAAAAATATCAATATTCGTACTAATCAAATCAAGAAACATTTTATCCTCCGTTTTTAATGTATAATTTTTACGATGCTCATTGTCAATCTCAAAAATAGTTTTTTTATACACAAACAAAGTTGCATCTTTGGAATTAAGCTGTAGATAGGTATGACTATCCTCTCCTATTTGACCCATAAATTCAATATAATAACAAAAAGCCTTTTTACAATGGAATATTGCCACATCGGCATCTTTTGTATACAAATAAATCATCTTAAAACAATGTTTCAATGTTTCCAATCCCCGCTGTATTACAAATATATAATACATGCTATTATGAATATGAATGTTTTCAATAGCACACTCAAGAAATTCTGCTATCATTGAGGTGTATTTGTTAAATATATCTCGCGTTTTTGACCGATTAAAGGTAGCTTTTAAAAGCTGATTTTCCGATATATTGAAGGATTTTGACATTTTAATAATATGATACTTTATTTTTAAGCAAATAAGGATTTAAAGCTTTTTTAAACAGTTTGTTTATAATGGCTGAACAATCGGAAACTGCATCAAAACCCTATCGGTTGCCTTGCGACCAAACATTGAGACATCTGGCTAAACTAAGTATTGTTGAAGACAAACCTGTTATGTATGATTACTGGTCGGATTCAACTGATAAGAGCGTATTAATCGGTGTAAGAGATGGAGGAGAGAAACTTTTGGTTAAAAGCGAAGATGAGTATACAAGTCCAATTGGAAAAATATACAAAGTTGAAACAGAGTATATTATTATTACAGAAAACTCTATATATGTTGTCTGTGCAAGTATCGATACAAAGAGAATTTCGTAAACATATTAAAATATTGCGGCTTATTTTGTAATAATATATTTAATACTATATTATGACAATGAATATTAAAAGACATTCGTCTTGGGAAAAGTGGGTCATTCACAGAAAACTGGATTTTAGTATAAAAAACCGTCTTTTACATGTTAATAATATCGCCAATGTTGTACAATCAGGTATAAGAGAAAAACCTATTTTGGGAGAATTTATAATAAATGTTAAAAACGGATTTGATTCTAAAGGCAATCTTCATTTAGAAGTTAATGAGATAGCTATCAATATTAAAAACAAATTCAAATTTAATGAAGAACAAATAACAGCAGGAGAGAAAATCAATAAGTTTCTCAAAAATTTAATGAATAACATGAAATTGTCCAGAAAACTTATCAATTTACATATCCTATACCTGTGCTTCATTTACAATATTATACCCAATAGTATATATGAAATCGTACCTTGTTTTGATATAACATATCCCCATACGCCAACAATGGTAAAACAAATAAGAGAATCGCGATTTAGAAGAGATAACATTTTAAGAAGAAGACATTCTATTGAATTTAAAAAAACACTAAAAGGAATTCAGGATGATCGCCAGCTTATTGACAAAGATGTCAATAGATACAATAGTAATGATAGCGAAGCCACTATTTGGCAAAAAAATTATGTTAAACCGCGCAAACTAAATAAAAGGTGGGGGACATCAAGATCCTTTGAATTGACACCAAGAACCAATCCGCAACGGCGTGCGGATATTACCGCCACATGTCCCATGATGGCAAATGTACCCGAAACAGGTAGTTATTGCTGTTTGAATGAAGAACTTGATTCTATAGAAAATGATGGTAAAATTATTTTTGCAGGACATAAAGTATCTTATGCTAACGTTTATGATGAATTAAGAGAAATTTATCACAATGATAATGAATATTTTTCATCCGCCATGGACATCCTTGCAAGTTATGTAAAAGGACAAAAAATTATTTATATGGAAGCAGAAAGTTACTGCCAAGGTAGATTAAATCATCTTATGTTCCCCTCAATTTTTGCATCGGCTACAGCTTCTGTCATGGCAACTACTTTTGAAACAAGTACTTGGGGTGGTACCGTATTGGCATCTATGAATGCAGGTATTTCATTTCTTCTTTCTATCATTAGTTATCTTAAATTGGATGCACAGAGCGAGGCACACAAAATTTCCGCTCATCAATATGACAAACTCCAATCAATATGTGAGTTTTCATCAGGTTCTATATTGTTGTTCACCGATATGTCAAAATACGATAGTTTAAAAGAAGACTCTGACTTTTTTAAAAAACTAAAAGAAACCATTGCCACACTAGAAACCAAAATTAAAGAAATAAAAGAAACAAACCAATTTATTGTCCCGCGCAAAATTCGCCATAGTTATAAAATAGCATATAATATCAATATTTTCTCCGTTATCAAGAAAATAAGTGGATTAAAAAAACATTATGTTACATTTATTAGGGATAGAATTAACCAGGTTAAAAATTACAAAACACAACATAATTATTTAATAGATAAAGGATACCAAATCAATAGCCCTGAAATTATAAAACTTAAACAATTAATAGATCAGGAAGATTATGAAAAAAATTATGGTTTTGAGAAATATCAGTTATTAAAGTCATCTTTCGGTATCATCGATCAACTTCTCGCGGATGAAATGGAGTTCGCTGAAAAGGCCAGGGCGCGTTGGGGATGCAAATGGTGTTGTTGTTATTCAAGATTACCGCGACCAGAAATGAAAAATACTCTCACTCATCTAATAACAGATCCATTCAGTTCATTAGATAACAGACATAAATTACAATATCAAAATTATCTTAAAAAAATGCACCAAAAATATGATGTTTCTGGAAACATCTTTCAGTTTCAACCCGTCACTATAAATAAATTAAAAACAACCACGCATGGGTGCTTAAAATTATCAGCAAAAGAACGTGAGCTTCAAGAAATAATTGCTGATATTGATAGCAGTAATGAAGCCGCTTATGATACCTACCAAGATTATTCCTGTTGTTGCAGGACAAAATGTCTTATTATAACATTAATCGTAAGTATAATCGGAGCATGCGCAATAGGAACTATCGTTGCCATTCTTACATAAAATTGTAAACGTATAATATATAATGCGGACTTTGAATTTCAATTCACTCGTAAAAAAGTTGAAAGATAAAGATGTTTATATGATGATTGGAAATGGTAGTAAAAATCAATTCAGAGATATCAAAAAAATAAAGACGATTGTTAAAAACATTGCTTCTATGTGCAACGAAAGAACTGCGTTTTTATATTTTGGAGATGCTCCTAATAAAAAAAAACCCGATGTTGGATTATTATTTGAACTTTTGCATCAATATAATCCAAAAATTCCCATATTTATGATACAAATAAAAGAAGCAAAGAGCTGGGGCGTTCCAAAATTTGTCTCATATAATTATTGGCACAATGATTATACAAAAACATGTAAGTGGGGTGGAATTTACAAAGGAAAACCATGTTCAAATACAAAAAAGTGGGTATCTTTAGAAAAAAGACTTCCTAATGGAATTCGTTGTGTTTTTATTTTCGGTGGGGGGGCAATTACTTTAGATGAATACAAACTCATTAAAAAATATCAAATACCATATGAATACTTTCCTGTTGAAAGGAAATTCAGCGGTGACGGAAAAACAAAGACCAAAAAATCAGAGAATCTCAAAAATAAAGTCGGTATAACCTACGGGAAAATTCATTAAAAATATTTTATTCTAATTATATTACATAATGGCAGGAAAAGCGGGTTGTTTTGAGTACGAAGTTTACCAAGTAAAAATTATAACTGAACTTAAAAGATTGGCCAATGGCGAAGATCCGTTTAAATACAAATGGGAGGGGTTCGCGACGGTTGTTGGTCAGAGTGCAAGTGGCGGCGGCGGCGGTAAAATGGGTGATTTTGTCTTCACCGGTAAAGACGGCAAAGAAGTAGCAAAGGTTGAGGTTTTATACTCTGACATAAACAAAACAAAAGATATTACTAATGAATTAGAAAATTATAATGCAAAGGACACTATTATGAGGCGTTTTAAGGAGTGCGTGAACAAACAACAAACAACAACTACTTCCCCATTGGAAATAGATGGGGGAAACTGCTCCATGGCAAAGGATTCTGAATATACGTGGATCGGTTCTCCAGAGGAAACAAAGGAAGACACGAATACAAAACACTGGGGTTTTATATTTAAAAATAAAACAGGCGAAATTTATTATAATGCCTTATTGAAAGTGAGGTTTACTGATTTTATTACAAGCAAGTTGAAAAAGATAACAGCTAAGCCATCTGCACCATCTGCACCATCTGAAGAAGAGAACAAAAAAACAACACAGGACGAGAAGTTAAAAAAAGCGGAGGCGGATCTGGAGAAGTTGGATGGCCAGTCGACGTCGGACAAGAATTCTGCCACTGCAATCAAAACGAGATTGAAATTGAAAGCAGAGATAGAATTACTGAAAAAGAAGAAAGCGAAGAAGAAAGTGACGGGGGGTGGACGCCGGAGAACGAGACGTAAACGAAGACGTCGCAAAAAGAAGAAAACTGTGCGTAGAAAGAAGAAGAGGCGCACCAAACGTAAAAGAAAACGCGTTAAGAGAAAAACAAGACGCAGACGTTAACTGAATATAAAACTATTAATTTTATGTTAATAATTTTATAAAATTTCACCAATGGTTTTTTTCTGTTCGGATGTCAATTCGGTAGGAAACTCTATTTCAAATTTAATTATTAAATCGCCTACCATTGGAGATGCTGGGTGCGGTCGTTCTCTTTTCATTCCCATATACTTAACTAGTTTAGTATATTTGTCAGTTATCACTTTACCATCAGTATTATTTATACGGTATGTTTTGCCAGATAAATGTTTTATTTCAAATGAAAATCCAATTAATGCCTCTTTCAAACTAACATTTTTAATATAGGTTATATCTAATCCCTGGCGGATGAATTTCGTATTGTTGGATATCTCCACATGTACTTTAATATCACCCTTAATCTCTCCAATAACATTACCTTTACCCTGAACTGTAATAATTTCATTTTGATCTATTCCCATTGGAACATCTATATATACACGTTCTGATTCTTGCCTCTGTGCATCCGAACTGCGTATTGTTCTTTCAATGTCAATAGGAATATTAACACCATTATAAGCTTGTTCTAAAGTTATATTAATTTTATGGCTTATCGGGCGAGGTTTGAGTTGTCTTGGTTCACCCATTGGAAAACCGGGAATTGGAAATGATTGCCCGCCATGGAAAACTCTAACATTTGGACCACCGTTACCAAAAGGCATACCGCCTCCAAAGAACATTTTAAGAATATCATCAGGGTTACCAACTCCACTCAATCCACCCATGCCGCCCATGCCGCCAAATGGCGAGGATCTCGCCATATCGTACTGTCTTTTCCTTTGCGGATCTTCCAAATGTTCATAGGCTTTCCCAATCTTTTGAAATTCTTCTTTGTTACCACCATTTTTGTCGGGATGATGTTTAAATGCAAGTTTTCTGTAGGCCTTTTTAATAGCATCTGGACTAGCATCTTTACTGACTCCTAAAGTTTTATAGTGATCTTCCATCTGTATAAGTATTTATGCTTTAAATTTAAATACTTATTAAACGAGTATTTCTTCTATTTCTGTATTTATTAGATTCTTTTGACATCTTTTACTTAAATATTAAATAGAATAGTCTGTTAATGAACGAGCCGTTCCTAAAGAAATATAGACCGAAAAGGTACCATGAATTTGTTATTGAACCTCAATTAATAGAACTTTTAAAAACATTAATTGAGATGAATAATCTTAATATATTATTAGTCGGAGATTCGAGCTCAGGGAAAAGTTCACTCCTTGATGCAACAATTAGAGAATATTACAATTTGGATCGCATCCCAATGGACAATGTCTTATATATTAATAATTTACATGAACAAGGTATATCGTACTATAGGAGCGAAGTTAAAACATTTTGCCAAACTCCTTCTTCTGTATCTGGAAAAAAAAAGTTCATCGTATTAGATGATATTGATATTATCAATGAACAAAGTCAACAAGTATTTCGCAATTGCATTGATAAATACAGTCATAATGTAAATTTTATAGCTTCCTGTACAAATACGCAAAAGGTTGTTGAGAGTTTGCAATCAAGAAATACTTTAATAAAAATCAAATCTGTTTCCGATAGTTTATTGCAGAAAATTTTAACCAATATTAAAGATGAGGAAAAGATAAATATTACTACCAGTGCACAATCTTTTATACTTAGTATATGCAATAATTCAATAAGATTATTGGTTAATTACATGGAAAAATTTAATTTATTGGATGAAAAAATTACTTTAGAGAAAGCGAAATTAATTTGCACCAATATTAGTTTTTACGATTTTGAGAAGTTTACAAGTAAATGGAGTAAAGAAGAAGATATCGCTGGAGCTATAAAAATCATAAAATCCATTTTTGACAAAGGATATTCAGTAATGGATATTCTTGATAGTTATTTTAATTTTATAAAAATTACAAATTTAATAGATGAATTTCAAAAATATAGATGTATCAAAATAATTTGTGCATATATTTCTCGCTTTCATACTCAACATGAAGACGAAATAGAGTTGATTTTTTTGACGTATGATTTGATGTATAACTACAAATAAGTATTTAGTTTGGATTTTTAATAACCAATTAATATAATGTCAAGTCAAATATTTAAAACACCATATCCAAAAGAAAAACTTATTGAATTTCTCGAGCAATGTGTAGAGAAGAAAAATAATAACTATTTATTTTCTAAAGTAGCATTCAAAACAGCCGCGTATAAAAATATAGTTGAAGGGTTTTGTAAGGAGATTGAACCATTTTACTACGATTCTAAAAAACACTACGCTACCAGAAATATGACTTATAAAAATCTCGTGACCATTATAAGACAAGTTTGTAAATTTCATTTTATCCCTTTTACTTCGGAAATCAAGTATTATAAATCCGTTTATGAGATTTCCTATACTATTTTTATACCTTCTGACCAATGATCATCCATTTTGTTGCAATGACAGGTGTATTCAATAACTGTTGCTGTGATAATCTCGTAAACCACCCATATTTAGTCCGCGAAAGAAGTTGATCATGTGGTAAATATATTCCATACATACGTGGATCAAAATCCACATATGTAGTTCCCAACAATCTATCAATATTTACCACATTTCCAGAAGTGTCTTCACATCCGAAAAGACATCCGCTTAATTTACTCATTTTTCTCTCCATTGTTAATTTATAAAGGAACTTATTAATATCACCACAAAAATCAATTTCATTTGTATAATCAGTGGTATTGAGTACTTCAAGATATCCTATATACTCTTTCATTGTTGGGCACTCCCGTTTACAACCTAATATTTTGTGATTTGGGAACATATTTATTTGTGAGGACACTTTACTTGTTGGTATGGTTTCACCAACCATACAACCCGTAGTTGATATACCAAGATCATATAATGGTTTTAAATCTTTGATAATGATAGTCGAATTGGGTATTGTCATTCCACCGAACGTGTATAGCAATTTGGCCATTGCGAGAGAACGAATATGCGGTCTTATAGGATTAGCTAGTTTCCTTAGTGATATATTCCAACCCGGAACCAATCTTGCAAACGAATTATCATCTATCAAGCATATATTGAAGGAATCGCCGCAATTTTTAACTATTGTTTCCAAGCAAGATAAAAGATAAGGTTGGTTCATTTTAATATTATTACGCGAATAAAAACTCTCCCAATTTCTAGCATTTACATCATGGGTTGCGTGAATCCATAGTATCGGTTTCCCACCTAAACCTTCTGTTCCATTTAGTAGATACTTTTTAATTAAATCATATTTAGATAACTCTTCATCTGACTGGTACTTAACTCTATAACGTTCGTATAGGATTCCCAATACTGTTAATATTACAAAGGTTGTTATATACTTGATCATTATATATATATATATTCTGATTTATTTTATTATTATGAATTATTCAATCTCTGTAAATTCCCCCACCATTTTTTACTGTTCTGCGCTATTTCCTCATCTCGTTTTATAATAGAAAATATCCGCCTGGTATCACCTTCTTTACCACTTTCTTCTTTCCTTTTTAGATATTCTCTGCTTTGTTGGAGAGATGGTGGTGCATTCATTTGCGATGCTCTGTGCATTCTATATTCATCTACGCTTTTAAACTTTTTGGTCCTTTCAAAATCTTCTCTTGTAACTGGCACGACGGTTTGTGTATGAGCCTTTTTAAGATCTTCATATTTAAGTTTACTAAATACATCTGAACTATATTCCACCGGAGCATCTCTATTTAACGAATAACCTCCTACTGTACCACCCATTTCTTCGATATCTTTCCTCACTACCAAAGATTTACAAATTTCCTTTTCTTTTTCAAATTCTCTACCGAAATCACTAAGTGTCATGGATTTTTGCTCTTTATCATGATAATCATTATACCATTCTCCATAACCATTGTCAGCGTTATCATCTTTAGTTCTGGTCTTTTCAAACATTTCATTAAACCACTTATTAAATTCTTTTACACTTTTTCCATCCAAACCTCTCAGAAGAGCGGCTTTATCGCCACCCATACCTTTTGGACTATACACTTCATCCCTTGCACAGGCTTTTTTTTTATTTCTAAAATAATAAATTTTTGAAAGAACGGCATATGCCTTCTTGAAAAACCTAAATATATCTGGATCAAGTCCAGATTTATCCGGATGTGTTTTACATGCCATGCGGTAAGATTCCTTCAACTCTAATTCTGTAAACTGATAAGATAAATGAAATAGTTTCAAAATATCCTCCAATTCATAATTTTGTATATCAAGATCTAAACTATTCATATACAAACTTCTTATATATTATTTACTATTTCATTCCTAATCGGTTTTTAACTTTATTGAAAAAACTTTTTACACTAACGGGGTTTGATCCTTTAGAAACATCATATGGTTGTCCTTGATGAAAACTAATGAAACATGGGACCGATCTTATTGATAATTTTCTTGAGACCGACGGCGCTTTATCAATATCTAAATGTACAATTGATACACATTTTGGTAATTCTTCCACACATGCATTAAATAGAGGCTGAACCATCTTACATGGTTTACACCATGTGGCATGGGCCCTAACAATTACAGTTTGATTATCTCTTAGAAATTCTTGAAATGCCACCGATTCTGATAAATGTACCTGTATCCTTTCATTGTCTGCCATTGTATATATATATATTTTATACTTTTATATATATAAATGTCTTATATTATTTTGACAATATTGACCATAATATTAATATTATGTATATGCTTTTTATGTTATCCGTCAACGCAAGAAGGAATGAGTGGGAAAACTTCATCCACAAAAAAAAACTTTAAAACTTTAGCTCTATATCACGGAGGTTGTACCGGATGCAACTATTTTACTGCCGATCAATGGAAAAAATACTGTGCAGCTTATTGGTCCTTTGTACGATATGCCGGTATTAATAAAGCAATGTTTAATTTAACCGACGCTGGCGCCAAAGACAATGGAACAGGATTACGCCACGGTGACAATATTTTAAAATTTTGGATTGGTTCTATGCCAAGTGATCTGAAAAACAATGTCAAGATTGGATTTACAGTTTATCCTTCTACAAAAAGTCCATGGCATTGGGCACCTAATTTAAAAGGCCAGATACCAGGTGAGTGCATTGACTCATGGGATTACAAAATACAAACAGATGGATCTGTATTTAACCCTTTGGAACCTGGAGACACCTCAAAAACTTGTGCGCCATATAATGCTTTCAAAAAGGCGGATGCATACTGTAATCAACAATGTACTGATATTGCAAGTAACGGAACATGGTGTGAAAAAAATCTCTGTCATGGCGCTGGATGCAATACTATATCTTGCGCACCAGATGTAATTAGTGGTGCAGATATTACAAATCCGAATCCTCCTGCCCCAGGATGTCCGAATAATTGGGAGCAAATAATGAACTATATAACTTATGTAAATTCTACAGTTAAAAACAATACACCAAAAATTTCATTTATAGTTATTGATGGAGAAGGGGAAGGGGGATATACTATAGATAAAGATGGATTTTGTCCATTAATGAGTGCTATTAAATATGGAAAGGCTAATTATTCCAATGAAATACCTCATGATTTTTCAGTTGGCGTGGCCCACGGTCCTGGAAATTTTTGTTCAGGTGGTACATATCCAAAAGGCGACGATACATGTCAAATAATTGGTACAGATCAAAAGGATTCGTCAAATACTTCCGGTGAAGCATACCCAGAAATATACTGGTATGGTGAACTAGGCAAATGTGCAGCTGGGATTAAAAGTGGCGCCGGATCACTCGCTGCTGCAATGAATCAATGTTCGGATACAATATATCAAGACCATATTAATAACCCACAAGGTTTATTCGACGCGATCACTTCAGGTTCGGGACAGGGGCAATATTTAGGATCTATTTTACCTAAAAATGATTCCGACATGAATAACCCATCTAATATTTATCATTATAAACAGACATATCCAATGTTTTCAACTGAAAATATAAATAAAAATAGTGGCAAAGGATGCACATCTGGTTTAAATCCAAAAGGGGGACAAGATCAATGTTGTATTGCAAATTATTTTTACGGTGAAGCCAATTCCTGCGGCTCTTTCAATGGATTTGGAAATTGGGAATTTGATAAATTTATGGAATTCTTGAATTTATGGTCTAATAAATTTGGTTCTAAAAGTATAGCTATCTATGAATGGGCTTTTATTCCAACAGCGTGGATACCAGATTTTGATAAAATTATGGGAAGCAGTTCCCTACCTAGCGGCAAGACCCCGTCCGTTGGACCAACTCCGTCAGTTAAACCAACTCCGTCCGTTGGACCAACTCCGTCAGTTAAACCAACTCCGCCCGTTGGACCAACTCCGTCAGTTAAACCAACTCCGTCCGTTGGACCAACTCCATCCGGAGGAAGCCATAGCGGAGATTGTCCTCATCCCACACCAGGCGTCTTGATTCCTACAGGATCCGCCGGTTCTAACCAGGCATCCGGTCACTCAAATTATCCAAGTGGGGGGGGAGGGAGCGGACCATCTTCAAGTAAAAAAAAAGTATTTAGAACTTGTTATCCAACAGGTAGCGATGATATAGAAAAATGTTTTAATGAATTACCGCAGGGTAAAGCAGATGGAGTATATATTACATCTGTTAAAGTGGGTAGTAAATTTTGTCCTTGGGATAATGGGGGAGATCCGGATTATTGGACAAAAATGAAGGAGCAAAAAAAGAAGACAGGTATGGAAGTGTGGGGAATAGTAAACCGTGCTAAAGGAGACGAATTACCTGATTGGAAAAATGCCGTAAATTGTATGTGTTTAGATGGTAAATGTAATGACGATCGTAAAGATTTATTTAGTGGATTATTATTAGATATAGAAGGAAAGGATATGGATCAAGCAAAATGTAATAGTATTAGTAATTTAAGTGCTTTGGGTATACCGACAGCTTCTGTTGTTGGTAACGGTACATGTTCAAATTATAATAATCCAAAGGGACATTCATATATATCCATGTGTTATGATGGGGGAATTTGTAAAAAAAACGACAAATGTTTAAAAAATATAAAGGGTGTAAATATTGATAAATATATGTATTCAACAAGTCAATGGCCGTCAGAAACATTATGTACTCCACATGATATATTCCACCCTAAAGTTTAAAAATATTAGTTAAAAAATTAATATTTTTTAATAAAATTGGCGCCAAAACCAGAACATGAGCGTGCCGAGACAGCCATCAATGGAACACATGTATCAAGGATTGAGAAAGTAAATTAAATTCTAGACAACTTGCTGCTCAATTTAAATGGAGAAATTTTGCAATCTGGTACGGGGACAATAGTTAACTCGTTATCGCCATTAACTCTGTCAAATCAATAGAAGGCAAATCAACGTGTGATTCCCAAAAATACTTACAGAAAGCCCATTTAATATCACAATTGTCTGGATAATTATCAGAATATTCGGATAATAATTTTGTTCTAATCTTGTCAGGTAATAAATGCAAACTATGCCTGGGCAATACATATGAAAGTTGTGTGATGGGACTAACAGGTTTATTGTTATTTTTTTCAATCATATCGGTTTCCCAATGTGGTATATATGAAAGTAAATCCGTAAGAAGTGGTGGGTAGTGATATTTATAACACCAATTCCAATCGCAACACCCTTCTGTATAATAACGCATAACCCATTCTAAACCCTCCATATAGTTATTACACACTTCTTTAATAAAAAGTTTATTCATATCACTATCAAATAATTCATTATAATATCGCATCTGCCAATGCTTTGTATAAGGATCAATAAACCTTTCTGAGTGTCTTTTCTTTGTTGGAATATTATCCAACTTTCTTAATTTTTCTTCAATCGTATCTTTTTTATAAGAACGCTTTTCCCATCTATTTCTAATCTTATATTCATCTTTTAGATTTGATTCCTCGTTGCCCGCCAACCATTTAATCATTTTTCTTAGATTTCCCCAAAATATTTGTTTACCATCGGTCAAATTCAAACCAGCTGAACAAATTGTATTTCTATACGCCGAAATTAAAATGCTCATGCCACTTGTTCTTATATTCATTGCAGGAAAATGTGGCATAAAATCATTTCCAAGAAAGAATGCCAATAATATATAATCGTATAATGTGTTATACTTTTTCACAGGATCGGAATTATATTTAAAACCAGCCATCTCCTCGATGATGCGATCTCCCAATTGTGGTATATCCAAAAAGTAATGTTCGTTTGGTTCTAAACTTGCATCAATGGATTTAATAAATTCAGGCGTTTCCCTATAAAGATAAATCTTCTTACATAGTTTGAGGTGATTTAAACACAACATGATTAAATCCGCGTCAAGTCCATAAATAAGGGTAATGGTATTTGAATGATGCGCTTTGTTGTCCCGTATATATTGAAAAATCTTGTGTTCCCCTTCCCCAGGATCGCTGGTGGTTGAAACAATAATATTTTTACCGTTAAACTTTTTTGTCAAATGGGCTCCCAAATTATTCATAAAATTTGTTCCAGGTGTTATGGCGGTTTTATCCCATGTAGGCTTATAATCGGGATCAATGTTTTTTCTAATATGATCTATTAAATAAGACTTATAACGCCTCGTTCGTTGTTGTTCTAATTTAGCGACAGGAGCGACACCATCAAATGCTATATACACCTTCATTTTTGGCTTGACTATCTTAATATACTCCCTTAGCTTAATCTCTACTGCTTTTATTAATTTTATTTCAAATATATCATCATTGCCATCATATTCAGGCATTAATTTCCTAAGACAATCGTAAATGATAGAATTACTATCGAGATAAAAATTATCAATATCACCAAGTCTATTTAATTTCTTGATGATATCAGGATGATTCTTTATAATATAAGAAAAGTAACTTGGTATTCCCATTAATAAGACTAGAATGGATTATTCTTATATGGTTTATAATAATAATTTCCCACCAAGATTTTTTGAATGAATCGTTATTTATTTTTAATATGAAATATATTAACAATAAAAATCGTTATGTAAAGTATATGATAGTGTCAAAAAATGAGAAGATTAAGGAGAAACCTATTAATAAAATAGAAAAATCACACACTTTAAGTTTTTGTAAGAAAAAGGTAACTATTTTTATGAAAATGATTACTGACACTATTTTAGCAGTACAAAAATACAAAGCGATGGATATTATTACTGCAAGTGATATGAATATTTGTATACAGAATTTAGAGATTTTATATAAACAATTAAAATCAATTGACACCGTTTTAGATAAGAAACGGGAGAATAATAATTTTGATGACATTATCACGATATTGCAAAAAATTAACAATGAATTATCAGCACTGTTCAGAACGACCGGTACACAAAGCATTAGTGATATTATTATGGTAGCCATGGGCAATGATTTTCTTAGAGATTTGTTAAGTAGTGATTCCGAAGGTATATTTGAAGTTATTAAAACATATACACATCCCATCAGTTATATTGTCCTTCCGTGGAGAGGAGAGGATCAAAAGGGGAAAGGGAAAAAAATCGCTAAAAACCGCATTGTAGAAGATTTCACAATCGTGGAAACCGCGAAAAATTTTGATTGTTTTGATCTGGCTCGCACTAGTAAAACACATGAATTTCACAAAAAGGTTTATGGTATTAAAATAGCGGTTCATAATGAATTGGAAAAAAAGACATTAATAATCTCAGGAATAGTTGATGATATTTTAATTGATTGCACGAATCATCTTTTCACTAAAAACAAATTAATATCTCTTAAAGAAAACAAACCAAATGAACAGTCATTCCTAAGTTCTGAGTTTGAACGCTTTTGCGATATTTTAACAATTAAAGAGTTATTGATCTACAGGAATGAAGAATTATACCAAAGATTTTCCGGATACATTAATCAAACGCATCTTATAAAACAAAAACCAATATCGCAAAATGTTAAAGAATTTATAGGTGCCGGACTTTATGGTCAAAGACGAACACTTATCCAACTTCTTTTAAAACACAATGACCCCGAATTCCAATATCTCGCATATCTTTTATATGATCTATTATCGAATGATTCTAATGGTAATATTGATACGGTTGAACAAACTATTCTCTTTGACAGTTTGCCGTGGAACATCAAAAAATATTTCAGAGATGCAATGAAGACCACAATAAACTATACAAAAACGCTCGCGAATTTTGATAATAATAAAATTCCAATAGAACAACAAATATGCTTATTGAAAGCTAGTGACAATATTAAAGAAAAGGCAATGATAAAACTCAGAGAAGTAAAAGCCAAATCGGAAGATTCTGGATCTAAAGCTAGACAATATTTGGAAGGTCTATTAAAAATCCCCTTTGGAATTTACAAGAAAGAATCGGTTCTTAATATTATGACCGATGTTAGAAATAATTTCAAAACAGTCGTAGAAAAAATTAAGGATAATAAAATAGACATACCCCTACCAGAAGATGGTAAGCATAGTAGTTTAGAAATAGCGAGATATTTTCCAGAAATAAGTAAAAAGGCAATCGGAAAAATAAAAATAAATAATATTTCTCGCATTAAAGCATTATTATGTAAAGGAAAAAGAGATACACTTATAGCAAATACGTGTTTTTTAAATGGAATTATCAAAAAACACAATATACAAACAAATAGATTGTGTCACTCTGGTAAAAAAAATGGATATATGCGCGATAACATCAAGAAATTTATAAGCGATAACAAACATAACGAACATGTTGTCCAAGATGTAAAAAACAAATATTCTAAAGTTTTTGATACAAATAGCATATCGGATATACAAAAACATATTGATTTTGTAGGCAATGGTCGCAAGGAAATTAATGACACGTTGGCCATAATAGACAAACATCTAGATAAAGCAGTCCATGGTCATAAAAATGCTAAAAGACAACTTAAGCGAATCATAGGTCAATGGATAAATGGAGATCAAACCGGATATTGTTTTGGTTTTGAAGGCCCACCAGGTGTTGGTAAAACTTCACTTGCTAAAAAGGGTCTTTCCCAATGCTTATCTGATCAAAATAATGGAAATAGACCATTTGCATTCATTCCTATTGGTGGTTCCAGTAATGGCAGTACTCTGTCTGGACACAATTACACTTATGTGGGTTCAACTTGGGGAAGAATTGTAGATATCCTCATGGAAACGAAATGCATGAACCCAATCATTTTTATTGATGAATTAGATAAAGTAAGTCGGTCTGAAAATGGTAAAGAGATAATTGGGATTCTCACTCATCTAGTAGATGAAACGCAAAATGAATCGTTCCAAGATAAATACTTTTCTGGGGTAGATTTAGATCTAAGCAAAGCGCTCTTTATATTTTCCTATAATGACCCAGACATGATTGATAGGATATTGCTAGATAGAATACATAGGATTAAATTTGATAATCTTACTATTGAAGATAAGATAACAATTACAAATGACTATATTCTCCCTGAAATTTACAGTAAAATGGGATTAAATGACTGTATAAATTTTTCAGATGAAGTTATCGTGTATTTAATTGAAACATATACTTATGAACCAGGAGTTAGAAAGTTAAAAGAAATATTATTTGAAATTATCAGCGAAATAAACTTGGAAATTTTACAATCTGAGAAATGGTATAACTTCCCCATTGTTATTACTAAGGAAAGTATATCCAAAAAATATTTGAAGAATCGCATTGAAATCACCTTTACAAAAATTCACAATGATCCTACTGTTGGAGTCGTTACCGGATTATGGGCAAATTCTTTAGGAAAAGGGGGAATAATACCCATTGAAACTGTTTATTACCCTGCTACAAATCTTCTTGATTTTAAACTTACGGGGCTTCAGGGTGATGTTATGAAAGAGTCTGGGAATGTTGCAAAATCATTGGCTTGGAAGATTACATCCGCGAAACAGCAAAAAAAATTATTGAAACAATTTGAAGATACAAAGATGCAAGGTGTCCAAATTCATTGCCCGGAGGGAGCTACTCCAAAAGATGGACCATCTGCGGGAACCGCCATTACAATAGCTATTTATAGTTTATTTAATGAAAAGAAAATCAAAAATAACATTGCAATCACAGGTGAGATAAATTTACAAGGATATGTTACTGCGATAGGCGGATTAAAACTTAAAATTATTGGCGGGATTAAAGCAGGTGTAAAAACCTTTATATTCCCAGAAAGTAATCAAAAAGATTTTGATAAATTTATGGAAAAATATTCTGATAAGCCTGTTATTGAGGGCATTGATTTCTATCCTGTAAAACATATTACAGATGTTCTAAAACTTGTTTTTGTATAATAAAATGTAATTAAAATATATATAATGCTTTCCGCAACCTTAATGGCCTATATCAGATTTTTTGTATTATTAACACCTATAATAATTCCCACCATGGCTATATTCGGCTCCTTCTTTAATCCATCTTTTAAAGGATTTGTTTATGTTCTAGGACTTACCATTGCTATGCTTTTTGGTAGTCTAGTATCAAGGTCTATTGGAAAAAGGGTTCCAGGGGAAATGAAAGATGGCGTATTTAAACCTGGAATTAACGCAGCATGTAATTTATTGGGTAGCTCTTTAACAGGATGGGGAACAGAATACGCAACGCCTGGACCACATGCACTTATTTTAGCTTTTACCGCAACATATTTCATGTTTCCAATGTTTTTGAATGGTACCACAAACCTCTTTTTGATTGGAGGCTTGATATTAATGCTCATTTTAAGTGCAGCCATCAGAGTTTCTGAACCAATGATTTGTCTCGGATTTGGATCCGTAGTTGCAGGTTGGTTTACAGGATTTTTCCTTGGCGCGATGTGGTACTTTACAGTTGCTACACTTGCAGGTCCGAAAAGTGGTCTAACCTATTTTGAAGTCGAAAAGAGTGATAGACAACAATGTAAACTTGATAAGAAATCGTTCAGATGTAGAAGAAAAATGGCAGCTATCTAAAACTAGTCCAATTTCTCTCAATCCAATCCTTAACTGATATTGCAATCCTTCTTCTCTTTATTTCAGTAGATTGAATTCCTGCTTGTATAGTTCCATTATATCTCCTAGCAAAAAATGTAAGGAAATTTTGCAATGCAATTCCTAAATTATTTTTTTTGTATTGTTCTAAACTCTTGTGTTTAAATTGCGGTTTACCTGTACGAGCATTTACGCTATTATGAAACTGATATAACATGGAAATAAATAAGTCTTTATTTGTTATACCACTAGATTTTACTCGGATCATCCATGCAACCGCGTGTTCTCTGCAATGCGGACATGGTAAATTACTGCATATATTTTTTACAATACTGAGTAATTGCAAATATAATTTTGGATACGCATCTTCCGATATCCTCGCTGCCATTGTATGGAATAATATCCAGGTACTTTTACCCCATAGCATTGAATTTTCGTTGTCGGACATTATATATAAATAATATAAAGAGTTTAGTGAATTTAAATGTATAGATGAAAAATACTATTATTTCTTCTGAACAATTTAATAAGTTGCTATTGGAATCTTTATTTGAAGGCGATTCTGATGATGAGGATGATAAAATATGTTTAATAACTGGTGAAAAATTAACAAAAGATCATATAAAACTCATATGTGGACATAAATTTAACTACATGTCAATCTTTAATGAAATTACAAATCAAAAACTACATACTAAATTAGAAACTCATCAACTTAAAAAATATCAAATTAAATGTCCTTATTGTAGAACTATTCAAAATGGTATTATTCCATATAACGCCAATTGTACTACAATTAAAAAAAATGGTGTTAATTGGCCGCCTAAAAAGGTATGTAAAAACGAAAAGTGTTGCACTATATTGAAAAGTGGCAAAAGAAAAGGAGAAACATGCGGGAGAGCATGTTTCTCCTCATTGTGTTCTATTCACCAGCGCCAAGCAGAGGCAAAACAAATAAAAGAATCTAAAAAAATTATTATTTGTTGTACTGCTATATTAAAATCAGGTAAAAGAAAGGGTCAAGTCTGTAATTGCAAATGTAAAACCCCCGAATTACAGGCGCTGAAATTATGCAAACGTCATTATAAAAAATGAATGCAACTATATTTAAAGATAATTACTGTATTATATTATTATATGGATAAAGAACAGTTATTATCTAATGTCAAAGGTTGGATTGGACTCGACGATGAAATTAAACAGTTGAACAGGGAATTGAAAGAAAAACGCAAGAAAAAAAAAGAATTGACAGAAAATCTAGTCACTACAATGAAAAGCAATGAAATAGATTGCTTTGATCTATCCGGCGGCAATAAATTAATATACACCAAAAGCAAAGGTAAAAAAGCATTATCAAAAAAACATTTATTGGATGCATTATCAAAGTTTTTTAAAGGAGATAACACCGAAGCGAAAAATCTAAGTAAATTTATATTAGATACCAGAGAAGATAATATTAAAGAGAATATTAGAAGAAAGGTTGCAAAATAAAATCAAAGTTAATTATATTATGATTACTAGTTCACGATTTAAAAAATTTGCAGGTATTAACAAAAACAAGATAACAAAGGTAAACCCTACTATTAATATAAAGAATACACAAGATAACATAATGCCCACGCATATAAAGTTAAATTCGCCCTCTCTAAAAGCAACGCAATCGTGCAATGAACATTCTTACAATATTGAAAGATCCATCAATACTGATATTAAAAATTTACCCACAAGCCCTTCCGTTATTAGTTTTTGCATATACAGAATAATTACTTGTAAAAATAGATCTAAGCCACCACATCCCTTTTTACAATACTTATTGTACAAATATCCACAAACGGAAAAAGGTGTGTCTGATTTAATGGTTTTTCCGTTTATTAAATATAAATCTGGTGCAATTAAAACTATCGCAAAGAGTACAACAAAAAAACTTACTAATCAAGATCTCACAATTAAAGGATTTATAGAAAATGGGGAACAATTATTTTTATTCTTTGATCTTCAAGAGAAAGAAAGTATACCTATACAAACTGTTAATTATAAAAATAGAGACAAGCAGTTATGGTGGGCAATGATTGATGAAATCTGTAATTCTCGCGAGGTTATTAATTTCCCCATTCATCATTCCGTATACAAGATTTTCTACTATAACCCAGCTTTGATTTATCTTATGAATAAAGAAAAAAGATTACCCATTCCAAAAGTTGGATATTATGGGAATTATTATAAATTTATACCCATTATTGCTGCAATTGGAAGTCAAAATTCTATTCGTGGACAGCTTTCTAATTCCGATTTATTTTACTTTTCCACATTTAGGAAAGCTGTAAGATATGCCACATGGTCGCCATTGTATAAAGAAAGAATTGCATATAATAAAAAAGTAACAGATATTGACGGAAAATATAATGAAGGAGGTGTCGTGCGCTTTGCACTTTTTATAGAAAAAATTCTTGTACCCAAAGATAACTCTTATGAGAAATTGGGTAAATTATTATCTAAATCAAGCGAATGGAAAGAACGTTATGACACCTTATATTTCGGTTCTATTGACTATGATTCAACAGACTTAACTATAAATCCCGAATATATATTAACTCATCCTGAGCAATATATTTCTTTGTCATACCACATGATGGATATGAAAACAATCACGCCTAACTGGGAACCATCATATAATGGTTACAAAATTGTATAAAATATATATATTTATATATAATGGATTTTTCACTATGGAATTTTGCTATGATAGTTGTCGGTGCATTTTTATTAAATTCAATATTCTACTTTATACCCTATTTAATGCCTAGAATTAATGCCATGGAGCTGTTGACATACCAAGCATTTGCCAACGGAATGATTTTATTGATAATGATTTTACCGAGAGGAATGTGGGAAGGTAAAGATAGTAAACAAAATACGTCAACAACCGCCACAAGTACCAATGCCGTTACCACTTAGATTTTTTAAGTATGAAATTAAAAAAATTGATTAAAGATGTTAAATATATTTGAACAGTATATTCAACATGGAAAAGAAACTAAACGCCAAATTAGCCGTATGGGTCTCCAACTTCAAGAAAGAAATTGCATCTCAAATTATAGACGCGTTTCCAAAAGAATTGGACTCGGACTCCAAAAAGATACTCCAATATATTTACGCATACCCTCATCTCCAATTTACAAAACAGGATTTACAGAAAAGAACGCGTGTTAAAAACATTGTTCCTTACCATGATAGGTGTCGTGCCCTCAGGGCAAACGATGAACAATGTACGCGAAGAAAGCGTGTTGGGAGCAAGTTCTGCGGAACACATATTAAAGGTATACCGCATGGAGAAATCACAGAAAAACAAGACAATGTTGAAACATTTAAAAAAGTGCAAGTATGGGCACAAGAGATCGCTGGAATTATTAGACATCTAGATAAAACTGGGAATGTGTATGATCCACAAGATATCTATCAGGGAATTAAAAATCCTAAAGTAATTGCTAAATATACAGAACTAAATGGAGTATATCAAATCCTATAATACATAATTTAAACAATTTTAGTTTATTGTTTCTAAAGATTAATCCTTTTTCTTTGGCAAATGATCCGGGAATTGTTTTTTTAGATATTCATTCATAATATTTATTGTTGGTTTACAATCATAATAAGTACCTATATACACACCCGACGCACATCCTAAAATAAACTGCCACATTATTACTATTACATTAGAAAAATTGATGCGAATTTTTCTAATTAAATACTATGATATCATCTCACAACAATAAACAACAATATAATGGATATTTGCGACAATTTTCAAAACGATAACGCCTTGGGAGGAAGATGTGTTTCATCTCGCGATACGATTTGCGTGTGGTGTAATAAAATTATGAAAAATGGGACAACGATGATTATTTGTTCAAAAAAAAATTTCAATGATTATATTTTGAAACCTGTTTCAAGGGTGTTATACAAATATAATATACCTATAGGCGTTTCGTTGCTACTTCGTGAATTCCTCATCCTTCCAAAAAATATTATTGATGGATATTATTGCAGCAATTGTACAACATCTGTCTATGTTACAAAATCTGGTCGAACGTCAAAGACTCCGAGAAATGATATCATTCGTACCGTATCTGGATCCGGATTTTCAGGATGCGATCATTATGATTTTAGTTATGATGGCTTTGATAAAGAAATATTTGATATTAATCATAGAAAAGGATCTGATCTTAAGAACTTTATTATTACGGACGAAGAACTAACTTCACAAGCTGCGATTATGGACAATTTTGAAGAAAATGAATCCGAATTATCCGATTATGTGTCGGATTGCGATTCATGCGATTCATGCGATTCGTATGATAGCAGTGATTCCAATTATCGTTGCTGGTTATATTCAGATGATGAAGACTAGAAACCCCGATCCTATAGCTAACGATGTAAAGAAATGCCACCACGCGTGCATTTGATAACCTTGGACTGATTCGCATAGAAATTGATCTGTTAACCAACATATTGTCCCTAAACAAAAGAAAACTATGTAACCAATTATAAATACTTTTTGATAAGATCCGGATCTACAAGTTTGTAGTCCAACGTGAGCCATATATATTTGAAACAATGCAAATATAATAAAAAAATAAATAAAATAATTATGAAGAAAAATATACAATATTAAAATTGGAAAGATTAACCATCTTGAAAAGGTATTTTTTTTTATATGTCTAACTGCATCAAAACTAATTACCAACATTGCACTTTCATCTAGCATTTGTGCATAATATCGCATTGTCATATGCAACAAAAAAGCTCCAATTCCGACAACAACTAAGCTTCGTCCGAGATTTGATATACGCGTATTTAAAAATAGAATACCAACAACGATATAATACAATGATGATAATGTATTATAATATTCGGCAACAACGGGACTTATTATATATTTTTCTTCACAAAAATGCACACTGGTATCCTCTGCGCCCCAATAGTAATCAATAGATGAGTTCATTAATATTATTGAACTATTTTCTCTATTATAATTTTATAATAGATATATCCCCGTCTTATTAAAGTTGTAAGTATTAATAATTTTAATTTAAAAGACGATCGCGTTATTGTTTTATAATGACATCTATTGCAACTAATGATATTACACCACGCTTTGTATATTGGGGGTTGAATGCTCGCGCTCAACTTCCAATGCTCTTATTGAGAGCTGCTAATATTAAATACATTTGGGATATGACAACTGCGAATACATGGCCAGAACCAAAAAAAACTGTTCCTTTTGGGCAACTTCCCGTGTTGTACCACAATAATTTGGTTATTCCGCAATCTGGTAGTATTTCTAGATATTGTGCTAGGTTGGCAAATTTAATGCCATCTGATGAAAACAATAGAATAATGGCTGATATGTTAATGGAACAATCAAATGATATCTATACTATGCTCATTAAGGCAAAGTATGCAGGAGACGATGAGGCGCAATATAACGCATGGAAAGAACTAAGAGAGAATAAACTTCATTCTAAACTAGAACCTTTGGTTACTCTTTTGGGAAATAAAACTTACTTTTCGGGAAATAATTACCACGCTGGAGATATTGCTGTCTTTTCAACTCTTTGGCTTGTTATCCAAGCAAACCTCGAACAAGAACTGGGCAAATATCCAACCCTTATGAATCATTATAAACAGATTTTAAATTTGGGAGAGATTCAATCATTTGTTGATGAGGGTGCTAAAGCATATTTTATTGCACCCCCGATGAGAACAAGTGAAAATGTTGAGGCAACTGTTTAACTATACATATAATTAATTAAATATATATATAGTTTATCCACAAAAATACTCCATGTTTTTTTGCGAAATATCTGAAATCCCATCTAAATGTCTTATATATCTAGGTAAAACAATGAATGAGTTTCCCCGGGATTGTATAGTTTGTAAATAAAATATATCAATCTCAACAAGTGAATTTCTTATTGTATTAACAATTGTATGCATGGTTTTTTCTGGTAAAATATACCCCACTGTTCCTACAATATTATTACTAAGATATATGTTAGGCGTTGCTTTATAACAATTAGAATCATGTTTTGTTCCACCAAGATACATAATATCATATTCATTTAATCTTTTCACCCACTTGGATTTGTTTTGTTTTAGTATTTGATGTTGTTGTTTTAAACTATTAATAAAGGAATTATAGGTAATATTTGAATGGAAAATAACGTCGTCTTCTAAAATTAATATTTGTTTATATTTCCTCTCCAAAGCTATTTTAATTACATTATAATGGCTTAATAAACATCCTAATGATCCCAGTTTATATTTTAAAAAAGACTCATCCGATTCATCTTTAAGCCACGCGGGTCTATCTTTAAGAAACCCCGGGTTCCATTTTATAATGTCGGAGAGTGATTTCGGTTGAATTCCTACAAAAAATTCATAATTTTTTATCCCAACCCTGTTTAACTCGGAGATAATGCGTTTTTTACGATCAGTTCTATGTTTTAAGTTAATAACAAAAACCCTATCAATATTCATAATTATATAAAGAAATATAAAATTAAAACTCACAAACAATACTATTCTCCAATTCTTCTGGGAGAATTTCCTTGATTCTACTATAAACTATTGTTTCGTTTAATAATAAATCATCTGCTATTTTCATCATATGCGTTTTATTTGTCTTTAATGTATCAACTGTAAATTCATCCAATTTATCCATCATGGCTTTACAACTAGCAAATACATTCTCCGACATTGACTCGCTTATTATCCCCATGAAATCTGGGTTGAGTGCGCCAAACTCTTTACTCATCCCCCAATTTGTATTAAATCGTCTTACAAAATTTGAGATTTTCTCAATATCATCAGAAGCGCCTGTCGAAACTTCCTCATATATTAATTTCTCAGCACCCCTGCCCCCCAATAATACACATATTTGTGCCAATATAGCATTTCTGGTATATATCTTTTTATTGACAGGTTTCGGTTGACTAAATCCGAGTGCAGATTCACCGCGTGGTATAATGCTGACTTTTATGGGAGGTTCGCTGTGTTTTAAAATATACCCCATTAAGGCGTGCCCCGCTTCATGGTATGCTACCCTTTTTCTCTCCTCATCCCCCAACATACGTGATCTCTTTTCCTTCCCAATCATTACCTCGTCAATTGCTATTTGAATATCGGATTCAACCAATTCAACATTTGTTTGACCTCTTTGTATAGCATTGATTTTGGATTGGTTCGCAATATTTGCAATATCTGCACCTGTCATACCAGCTGTTCTCTCAGATAAAACAGAATCAGATATTGTTTGGGGGATCTTCACATCTTTTAAATATAAATTAAACATTGATTTGCGCTCGGCAAAATTGGGAATATCAAAAAATATTTTTTTATCAAATCTTCCCGAACGTAGCAATGCCGGATCCAAACAGTTGATAAGATTTGTCGCTGCAAATATGATGATACCATCAGAATTATCAAACCCATCCATTTCTACAAGCAACTGATTTAAAGTAGACGCTCTCTCTGAATTCCCCCCATTATCCCTTTTACTACCAACCGCATCCAATTCATCAATAAAAACAATACATTTCCCCTTTTTTTTGGCTTTTTCAAAGAGTTTCCGGACACGAGCCGCCCCAACGCCAACATACATTTCTACAAAAGAACTGCCTGCAGCCGTAATAACAGGTATATCTAAAACATCGGCCATTGTTTTCACTAAAAGTGTTTTACCCGTCCCAGGAGGACCCGCCAAAAGAATACCCTTTGGTAGTTTTACACCCCACTTTGTATACTTTTCTTCATTATTAATAAAGTCCATATAATATTTAATCTCTTCCTTGACATCTTCTAAACCAATAACGTTGCTCAATTTATCAGGCATTTCATTTTCTTTCTCTTTCCTTCTCCTTTTCTTTTTATCTGGTATACTTTGAAGTATTCTAATAAGTATCCATCCAAAAATAGCATACATTATTAGCGTTGCTAAATCGGGCGAAGGTTGTGGTGGAGGTGGTGGTGGCGCAGATTTCCAGAATAGACCTGACATATAAAATATTATGTTGCGTTATTTTGAAATCATTTTAAAATTTAATGTATTTCAACTTATTTTATTTTATATTTTTTAATTCTAAACCATTTAGTAATAATATATTTTTCCCCTTTAATAATAGGTTCACCTGCGTGTAATGTATGAGGATTAACGTCACCATTACTTTTTAAATTATACCATAATAATGCCTTTCCTCTTTCAGGTTTAACTCTATAATCTAACTCTTTCATAAATGTACATCCACCCTCTTGTACATTATTTAAATAAATCATAAAAGTCCATGTTCGGTTACCATTAATACTTGCATTATTTATATATTCATCTGTAAAAGGTTCAAAATAATCTGTATGTAATTTAAATTGATTTCCAATTTTATAATATTGTGATTGCATAGATTCTCCATAAGAAGGACATATATTTAATGTATCGGAAATTCTTTTTTCTATATCATTTATAATACTACAATTATTATATAAATCACATGAATAGCTTGTACGAAATGATGTATCTTTTCCGTCACCTGTTATTTTAGATGGTTTTAAATTGCTTTTGGTTAGCTCTATAATTTTGCTACATTCTTCATCACTCATAAAATTATCAATCGTAAATATCAGCGCTTTATCACTATTAAATCTAATTCCGTTTGGAATTATTATTGAATTGAAATCCATATTTTTATTTACATCATAATTTAATTCATTACATATTACATCAGAATCATAATTATTTTCAATTAATATTTTAAAAATCTCTTTTTTATTAACGCCATTTTTAATGTTATTCCATATCCAATATTTCCATTCGTCATTAAACATAGTTTTTTTTGACATATAAATTAATTAAATATTATAATTTTACAAATACCGTTTCAGGTGTCATATCTAAAGCACTAAGAACTCCACCTACAACACATTGCGAAGTATTAACTATTATTATTATATTATTTTACCTGGTATTTTTATCACATCTTTCATAAATCCTGGGGCATCGTCCCTCCCCCCCTTTTTTGGATGACCCCATAATAATTTCGCCCCGCATTTCTTATTACTACATGATGTAGGATCATTATACCACCAACCCTCAAAAGAATAACCTTTCTTTTTTGGTCCATTTTTATCACCACTAACGCATTTTGGTATACTCCCTAATAATCCAACACTATGGTATATATCATCTGTTACATTTGTTATTGACGCTATTTTTGATCTATTCCACCCTACTATACAACATTCGCATTCCATGTCACACCCGTCGCCGAGGCTGCTTTGTACTTCGAAGGGAGCTGTATCCATTGAACAAGTGTATTTACCTTTTGGGCCTCCGGGTGGGAAAGCTGCTTCCTTGCAAATGCTTTCACAATTTAAATTTTTCTTAATTTTTTTACAATCACTCCCACATACACCGCAATCCCCACATCCTTCTATATTTTTATATAATACAGCTGAAATGGTTATAATTAAAATTAAAAATAAAAATAA
>Ga0115000_10000485_pt1 | contig 36941 bp, 28 predicted proteins | sample ArcticOcean_MG_C_6_FD_89690 | JGI IMG/M metagenome (GOLD analysis project Ga0115000, IMG submission 89690) | Marine microbial communities from western Arctic Ocean - ArcticOcean_MG_CB8_128 | ecosystem: Environmental > Aquatic > Marine > Oceanic | place: Arctic Ocean: Canada Basin | collected...
AGATCGACCGGAGCATTTTGTTTGGTCCACAACTCTAACTGTCCAACGGCTTGATTAACAAATAATTCAACCCCTGAAATAGTCACACACCCAACTGCCTTAGCTTCGCGAAGCAAACGTGTCTCAGAGGGATTATAAACGCAATCAAACACAATCATTTCTTCTCTTAGATGCCGGGATGAAATTGGTGTTTCTTCCAGATTTGGAGTCATCCCAACTGGTGAGCAGTTTATAAGAACATCTATCACTTCTTCCCCTGCATTTTGAATATTTATAACTTTTGCGCCTAGTTCCTTAGCTAGCTGAACTCCTTTTTCTTTATTTCGATTATAAGTAACGGTAATTTTTGCACCTTTCTCAGAAACTCCATATCCGATCGCTTTGGCGGTACCGCCAGCGCCAATAATGAGAACATTTTTCCCATTAAGATCAACATGTTTTTCTAAAACTTTTAAAGCTCCCAAGCAATCCGTATTATAACCTTTCCATCCTTTCCCATCGCGGACCACGGTATTGACCGCTCCTATTTTTTTCGCCGTCTCATCAACCTTATCCATTAATGCCACAACATCTTCCTTAAATGGCATCGTCACACTCAACCCTTCAAAGTAAGAGCTAAAACTTTTAAAAAAACTTTCTACATTATCTACAAGAAAGGGCACATAAATATCATTCGACTCTATTTCTTTAAATGCTCTATTATGAATTAAGTACCCCATACTTTTATAAACAGGATTTCCTATAACACCATAGATTTTAAAAGAGGTTCGTTTATCACATATTCGATAAATATTCTTAAGGTTTGCTGCAGTAATTTGTCCCGGCGCAGTTTCCTTTCCTGTTTCTAAAGAACCAAAAGTTAGAAACCCACCCAATAGTGGCGAAAGAATCCGGCTGATCTCTCCCCTCTCGCCCATGCATAATGCAATGAGTTTTTTACCGTCTTTTTTCGACCGGTTAATCAGATTGAATAATGCGAGATTGTTGGTGATGTCACGTGCATAGGTAACAATCTTAAGAATATCCGCAGGCATCCCACACATTAATTCATACAGATGCTCTAGTGCCTCTGGTGTATCGGTAAAATTATGATAGGAAAGTATAATTTTTGATTTATGCTTGGTTTCCAGAAACGGTTGCAATAATTCCTTTGGCGTGGAAGTTTCGATATCAACATATTCCGCGCCGGCATCCATAGCCTGCTTTAGGATATCAATTCTTTGCTCTTCACTACCCGAAAACTGCCCTCCATCGCGCTTGGTTCGATTAGTAACAATACATGGCTTATTAGCAGCAATAAGAAGGGCTCTAAGGTCGTAATCACTCATTAAGTCAAGACGTAACTCAAGAACATCAGCCAAGGGTTCAGCTTTAGCAATATCTTCTAATGATTTTTTCTGGGTAGGGCCAACAATAGGAATACAGATCATGAAAATGTTTTATACGAAATTTTCAACTCACGCAAGCCTCAATCGAGTTTAACGTATGAGACACTCTTTTTAGTCTTCCTTTAAGTTCCCCTAGATTTTTTTGTCGTGGTCTGTAAGCGAATCAAAATAGTAACTCAAAAAATGTTCCATCTCACTAGAAATGAGTGTTTTGGTCATCATATTCTTTTTTCTTGATAGCTTCTTCTGCCGCGGCCTTATCAGCCTTATTTTTAAAATGCTCGCTGACAATTACGGTAGAAGAAAGCAACTCGTCGACATCCTTTGATGGCATTTTTTCTCCAGAGGAGGGCAACGATTTTCCTTCTATATTTAATGTTGTGGTAGGCTCTTTTTTCGAAGCTTGAATCACCTCAAGAGCAGCATTAATTGCTCTCATCTTACGCGCTTCTGGTGAGATGGATACCCGATCAACCTGCATTTGGATGGTCTTAACAGGAGTTTTTTTATTCAAATCAGCCAGGCGAGCTTGCTGCTCGTATTTTACAAATACCTGGTTTACTGGTAAAATTGATATAGACATTTAAAATCCTATTAGATTAAGCTTTTCTCGAGATAAGCGGTCTACTTTTAAGTGACGTGCCGTATCCCTTGCCAATTTTTTTACCCTTTTGTAATCCAATAATTTTTTTCTCAATTTCCTGCATTTTAAAACCAATATCCTTTTCGCACTCATCTTCCATACTAACTATTGTCTCAAGAAGTTTTTCAAGGCTTTGTTTTAATAATTCTCCTTCTTTCTCTAAGCCCTGAATATCATCCTGAGATAATAGTTTTACTTGAGTCGCTACTTCTTCTTCAATATTTTGAAATATCTCTATAAGAATATTTTTTTTCTTAATAATTTCAAGAACCCGTTCTCCATCTTTATCCTCAATCGCTTTTTTTTGTTCACCTATTTTGACAATAAGATCTTCAAAACAAGACTTTTCCTTTTTTAGGTTATTTATAATTAATTGCTTAGAGTTTTTTAAATTCATTCAGGCGACCGCGATAAGGTTTTTAACTGTATTATTTAATGTAGAGATATTTGTAAACTTGCGAAATTTTTCCGCTGTGATAGCAGAGCTATTCGTTTGAATTTGAGTTAGCTTTTGGTCCAGATCCCCAGTATTTTTTCTAAGCAAGTTCTCTAGCTGCTGGCTTAAAAGAGGAAGAAGTCCTGTCTCTTCATCAGTAAAAATCTTAAGCGTCTCACCGCTATTAACTTCCAAGGATTTTTTTAACTTGGTCTCATCAATAACAAAGGTACTATCATCAATTGTTCTAATGCCTGTCGAAGTTAACTGGTTAGCAGGGTTTTTGAAATCATTTTTTATAGAGAACCCTATTGTCTGTAAGTTTTCAGAAGCACTGCGAAAAATATCGATTATTTCATTACGTTTTTCAATTACTCTGGTTTTATCCTGAGGTTGAAACGTTAATTCATCCCGTATTTTCTGTATTTCCTTATCTTTATAAAACTCCTTTGATTGAAAAAGGATATCGTTTATTTCGCGAAGCGAATCGTTAAATTGATTGAAAAATAATTTGATTTGGTCAAGAGCATTAGTGGCATCAAAAAATATCTGAACATTTGACATTTTTGTTGATTCTTTTTCCAACGTCAAAGCAGAATTTTCTGCAATATTTATAAACTTATTAAAATCACTTGCAACTATTTTGGGATCATTAAAAGTTTTATCTACTTCAGCCAACGCTGGCTGCGGTTCAGCATTCAGATTAGTCGCTCGAATACCTTGCCGTAATTTCTCGTTATCAAACTGCAATTCTTTTTGGACTGGAAGTCCCTTGAGGTTCAATTCAAAGAATCCGAGTTTCAATAAAACATTATCGTCATCTCTTAGGTCTATTCTTGTTGATCCGCCTGCGAAGCTTTTTAGAGTAAGGCGGTTATCAATAACATTGGCCCTCACTCTATTTTGTTGAGTTCCTCCATCTAATCTACCGTTATTAATAGTATCCTCACTGGGATCAAGCATTTTATTCCCGTTGCGATCTTCTGTAAGATAAAGGCCCTCTCCAAACTCATTCGCACTGATTTTAATAATGTCAAGAGTTCCATTATTATTGGTGTCTTCGGCCCTATCTAAACGATTATTCTTATTTGTATCTTCGCCGTAATTGATCTTATCTTTTAAGTCGAAAATCGAATCGGTCGTCTCGACAGAAACTTTAAATCCATTAATATAAAAATTTCCACTGAGTCCGAGAGCATCTAACTTGGATTGTTCATCGGATACTAAAGTATTGTTTATTGCTTTTTTTGTTGGAGTAACTGTGAATTTTTCTGTAGGCGACGCTATACCGGCTTTAATTTTGACAAGATCCTGGCGGGATGAATCAGCTGCAACTAAATTAAATGCATCTGTATTACGAAATACATTTACCGTGGTCCTTAAAGTCTGAAAAGTATCCCGAAGTTCATTCAACCTGTCAACTTTTAGATCAGAAAATCGACTGTTTCGTTCAATATCATCAACAATGGGTAGTTGGGTTTTTTCTGATCTCTCTTGAATAGAGTTAGTCTTAAAAGTAAAGCCATTTGTGCCGGACCTAGATTGGCCCCCAGCATTAATTGTATCCCTTGCCTTGCTGATAATTGCCTTACTACCCCCTGGAGTCGAAAAGGGGGAGGTAAACATAAATGATCCACTTGTTCCCGATACTTCCATCATGCCTCTCGAGTCAAGAAAAAGAACAGAAAAAAAAATAAAGATTTTCTGTTTCCTCTCCGATACGAGTACTAGGAACAAATTAGCAGAACTAGATATAAAAAAACGTTCGTCGGCGCCATATCGCGTCGACTTAGCTTTTTCCAGATAATCATATCTAGAAAGAGCATCTGTTCGGCGGTTTTGCCTCAGGAAAGCAGGCCACTCCATCTTTTTAAAGATGGAGTTAGTTCCATAATCGATAGCTAGCCATCACTCTGCACACTCCCCAGTATGCTTTTCCGATGGCGTGAAACCGGTTTTAGGAATCAATCCTAGCACTCAACTGTTGGTAATCCTCCGGATGTGTCCCGGCGGGCGTAGCTTTTCTTCCCTCATTTAAAAACAGTAAAAGACATCTAAAGTTAAATCACCTTATTCAAGATCTGTCCCATTTCTGATTCAACTGCAGCAGGATGTGCCTCTGGTCTTTCGTTATTACCATAATTACTTTCGAGCAGCTCTACCTGTTCTACTTTGGCCCTGATGGAGGACTTGGGATGATTCTGGTTTATTTCTAGAGGATTTTCCACAGCCGCTGAAGGTCCCCCATGGCCAAATCCCTCGCTACTATATTGATCCTTACTTATACTAGCCGGAGTTGGACCACTAAGAATGCTTTGCATTTTCATACCATTTTCTGACGTAGTTTCAATCCCACCCCCTGGACTATGTAGTGGGCTTTGGCTATCTTCTTTAGTCGTGGTCTCGGTGGTAGCCTCCGTAGACTTATGAGACAATTTCCCCCATTGTGGCGAGTCAGATTGATGGGAAACAGCAGCTTGCGCTCCGGCATTGGTATTCGTACTTATTTCAACATAGTCCTCTTGTGCAGGTGCGACCGCTCTATTCTTTATATCATCTGATTGGTTCTGTTTTAAAGCTTGGCTAGCAGAAGCCCTGGGCTGAACATCCATTTTAGCTGCCTTTAGATCCTCTGTTGATAGCTCTAGTGTGTTGGCGCTTGGCCTAGCAATTCTTGATGTCTTCACATCATCTTCTGTGACTCGCAGTTTATTCGATTGAGGTCCAGCTATCGCATGAACCTGCGATGTTATATTCTGTGTCAAATCTGCTTTATCCCATGCCATTTAACTACCCTCCAAAAACGAAAAAATTTCATGCCTCATAATCACTATTATCATTTATTAGCTTATTTCAGAAACTAACAATTTAAAAATGTCCCTATCTAGTATAATTTTCTCCAATATAAATAAAGTTTAAGCTTATATATCCGATAACTAGATTAGGTACTTTAGTATCAGCAAAAGAAAACCTTAAAAAAATAATCAGTAGTTCGCTACCATTTTTTTAATTCCCTGAAATACCCACCTAATCAACTTATCCTAAAACTCTACAGTGCTCTTATCGGAATAAATACAGAAAACTTTAGCTTTTTATAAAAAAAACTAACCTGCAATAAGACAATAAGAATACCTTTTATTTTTCAACTACTTAAATAAAGAGATAAGAAAGTCCTAGTTATATTTTTTAGATTATTGAGCTCGGAAATATGGAATAAGATTAGACCATTCCTGATAGTAAGGGAGGATTTCATACTCAAGTAGATCAGCTAACAAAACCCAGTCTTTATTTTTATTGGCATCTACCATCTGATGGGTAAAGGTAATCAAATTATCCCGCCTCTCTTGAATACTTTTGCCATCAAAAACAGTATCAGGAGAAATTGCTTTCGCTTCCAAAATCATATCCAGTACCTGAGATAACCAGTCAACCCCGTCTATTATATTAATAAAAAACTGATTCGCCTCCTGTTCATTGCCCATACGAAATAATTCAACCGATTTTTCTATACCTGGAATCAATTTTATTAGATACGCATCTGCATTTTCTATATTTTTATCAACAATATTCGACAGATTAGTAACTTCTAGCTCCAGAGTTTCAATATCTGATAATCGTATATTTCGATTCACATTAGAATCAGGAGAAGACTCGTGACCATTAAGTTTTATAGACCTAACAACATTCCCCTGCTGTAAACCGACTTTCTCTATATGCAATAGAAATTCGCCTAGCGTTTCTCCTATACCGGAAACTATTTCTTCTTTTCCATTGATTAGTAATTTCATAATTAATACCTTAATAATTCAAAGGTCTAGCTGTTTACTCGCATTTCTATTCTATATACTACTAAGATAAGGGGCAAGTCGGAAATACAGTATAGTAACAGCTAGGAGTAGAGACCTACACTATTAGAGAAGACTATCGAGGCTAAAGCCATTGACCGTAAAGTAAAGCTTGTCTGGCAGCTAAAGATTGAAATGTTATGTGATACGATTTATTGATTCAAATACCCAAATACTCCCTTGTAACAATACCAGTAAAAAGTAACGGTAATAAATCCAACTTGACCTCATCTTCTTGAAATGATAAAAAATGGAGTCTTAAAATCTATAAAACACAAAGTAATTTGGAGATGGTCTAAATGGAAGTCAATGAACTCAAGTTAGAGATACGAAAACACCACGTAACCCCTGGAATAAATGTACTAGATTTAGTAATAGATGCAGATGGCGAAAAAATTAAAATACAAACACAACATAAAGAAACTGATCGTGCGTTTCAACAGTTTGTAAAAGATGCTATTAAGTTAGGTAAAACCCTATCAGAAGCTCGTATCGAATAGACTAACCAATTACTCTGTTATATTTCAATCTACCTGGAGGAGCCAAGTAGATTTTTGAGAGGCAATCGCTTTAAAAGCCAACCCATTAGACTCCCCCCTTGCCTCGGAATCACGCCGTTAACTTTTCAATTTCTTTAACGATTGAACGACCTAGAGGGGCATTGTTTTTCAAATGTTCTCGGACTAAAATTACCGCGTGGTTATCATCAATAGCTTTCATAAATATACTGAAATTATGCTCCAAGCTATCCTGATTGGTTATTAAAACACCTGCTACCCTAAAAAAACTTTGTTTTGGTGGCATCGCCTTGCTCCTAAGCCGTCACCCTAAGTGTTAAATTTTTCTGAGATCCCAAGCAATTCGACTGAAAACCGAAAAAATAATCCATCATATCTAAATCAGAATATAAACTCTTTAATTAAAAGTGGCTCAGAGTGCGCAATTTAAACGTTTAATATATAAACCTTGTAAAAAATATAGAGAGACTACGTCTTCTATACACACCAAACTAACATTAATTTTATAAGGTATTCTCATCATTTTTTTTACTATCTTGTCTATTCTTTGAAGTTGGAAATTTATCAGACGAGTTTATTTCTTTACCTGCCCGAAATAATGTACGCACTAGGATGGCAATAACTAATACCACTAAGACTAAAATAAAATCGTTTGAATCAAAGTCCACCTAAAGACACCCCCTGTTTGGTTTAATCGAAATACTAGTTATAGCCCAAAACATATACTTTTGAAAGTCAGGATAATACTAGTCTAACCTGAGATTAAGCTCCTATACCAGCAAACAATACTAATGATAATATTGATTAGGTTATTCAGATTGCTGGTTTAGGTGGAATAACAAGTTTTATAAGGTTAACGTACTAGGTTCATTTTTTTAATTTTTTCGACCAAAGTAGTTCTATTTAACTCCAATAATCCCGCGGCTTTATTCTTAACCCAATTGGTTCTTCCAAGCGCTTCAGTAATAAGGCCTCTTTCAAACTCTTCAACCGCAGCTTTTAGATTAATTCCTCCTTCTGGTAAACCTATAAAAAAAGAGTTTTTTAATCCGTTCTGCAACATTTTAGATGGAGTTAGTTCGTCTTGAGGCTCTTCATTGGATGGCAGATTTTCTCTAGGAATATCACCCAAAACTTTTTCTGGTAAGTCTTTAGAAGAGATATTATTCCCAATACTCAACACAACCATACGCTCAATAAAATTTCCTAACTCGCGTATGTTCCCTGGCCAGGAATAGTTTGTAAGCAACTCGATGGCTTCACTGCTAATTGTCTTTGGGTGCTGTCCTTGGTTCTCATTACACTTATTCAAAAAATGATGAACCAAAAGGGGAATATCGCTCTTACGATCTCGCAATGGCGGTATAACTATTGGGATGATGTTAAGCCTATAATAAAGATCTTCGCGAAATTTTCCTTCCTTTATCGCATCCTCTAGATTGCGATGCGTAGCTGTAATGAACCTTACATCTATTTTAACCGGTTTATTTCCACCCAACCGATCAATCTCATTCTCAGACAATACACGCAAGAGCTTTACTTGAAGAGCAGATGGCATGTCACCTATTTCATCAAGAAAAACTGTCCCTCCATTTGCCAGTTCTAAACGTCCAATGCGTGTTTGAGAGGCCCCTGTAAATGCACCTTTCTCGTATCCAAATAATTCGCTTTCCAATAACTCATGAGGAATTGCCCCGCAGTTCACAGCGATAAAGGGTTTATTTCCCCGATTACTATTTTGGTGTAGCGCCCGAGCTATAAGCTCTTTACCCGTACCACTTTCACCAAAAATCATTATAGTGCTGTCAGAAGTAGCAACCTTATCCACAATATTAAATACATCCTGAATCCCCTGACTGCTACCAATAATACTATGTTTTCCAACCTGCTTATTTATATCCATAAGTAATTGTTTTTATATCATATATAATTAAATTGTCAATTGGTTGACACTGAGTGCGGGCAAAATTAATACGAGCGTAACGGTCTATAAGAAAAACATACTTTTATTTTAATGGTACCCAATCATCGGCCAGTAGAAAAATAAGAGTATTGCAAACGCAATCATACCAAGCAAGCTAAGGGAAAAACCTGTCCGAGCCATATCTCCAATAGTGATAAAACCTGATGAGTAAGCAATTGCTGAAGCAGGGGTACCGATCGGAAGCATAAATGCAAAATTACTCGTAAGGATGACTGTCATCGCTACCATAGAAAAACTTACTCCATAGGTATCACTCATACTTAATGCTGGAGGAAGCAAGACTGCAATAACTGCAGAATTACTCATAAAATTAGTAAGCACCGCCGATAAAACAGCAACTATCAGTAAAAATACTGGGACGCTATATGAGGTGCCTTCAAAGGCATGCTTAGCCAACCACAGCGCAGCGCCCGACTTGGACATAACCTCACCAAGGCAAATGGCGCCACCATACATCAAAATAATACTCCAATTTACATGCTCCTCAACCATCTTCCAATTAATAAGGTTTAGTACAAATAGTAATACAATAGCAACTAGAGCAATATTGGCAATCCCTAAATCCTCGCTAAAAAATAACCAGGCAATGAGTGTCAAAAACATTACGCCGGCAATTCCTTTTTCTTTTATGGAAACCGCCCCCATCACCTCTAATTTTTTCTGGAGTATTCGATGCACAGGCTCTATATCTTTAACATCTAGCGAGAAGCTTAGCTTGAGCGCTACCCATCCACATATAAAAAGAATAATAACCATCGGAAAACTCAGTTGAGTATATTCCAAAATACCAATGCTTGTTTCGTGGGCAGTTTTTTCAAGAATTTCCACACCAAGAAGAACACGGCCACCACCAAAGACTGTGGCAGTTCCTCCGATAATACAGCCCCAAGCTAGCGCGAAAAACATCCCTTTCCCGAAAGATGAATCTTCTTTGCTCAAATTGAGAGCGTTGACTATTTCCAAGACAATGGGAAACATCATTGCTGCAACAGCATGTTCAGACATAAAGCAAGAACAGAACGCACTCAGAAAGTAAATTGCCGTCAATAAGTGTGAAGGACTATCACCCCAGTTATCAATTACCCATATGGAAAGACGTGCACTTAAACCGCAAGCAATCATTGCCGCCGACATAATAAAAACACCAAGAATAAAGAATACCGCTTTATTTCCAAAAAAAGAGTACACCTCTGCAGCATCCATGATTCCCATCATAGGAATCAATGCAATCGCAAGTAGACTGGTAATTGAAAGTGGAATCAGATTAGTCGTCCACAGACTCACACAAAGGAAGAATACACATAGAACCTTGTAACCTTCCTCTGACAAGTCAGCAGGTCCTTCGATAGAGGTCAGAATAAAAAATGCAACGAAAAAAACTGCGAGCAAAATTTCCCGACGTAAACGATCAAGAATTACCAATACCATCGGGCGTCGATCGACTATTATGTTAGGGCTTGTTTCAGTAGTATTCATCTCTCTCTACTAAATATTAATTAAAGTAAGAATTTAATCGAACTACGGATAGATGAAATTATCTAAAAATGCGTAACCCACAATAAATGAATTGACTAAAGGTTGCAACCAATCCTATAAGTGGCGATCAAAAGATCGATTTTGATAATTTTGAGATTTGAAATACGAAGGATAAACCATAGCCTATGAACAAAAAAATTATACGCCTGTAGGAAAGCTATTGGACTTACAAGCTCTAGGGCTTGTAATTTTTAAATGCTTTGAAAACCAGCTCAAAACGGTCAAAATATGCTCAAGCAGACACCCGTGAATTTATATTTTTATCAATTACCTGATCAGAATCTACCTGATCTATAACCCACAAATCGCAGGACCCACAAGTATCTCGGTAGTTATTGCGGAAAAGATTAAACTTATCATTCTGCCAGATATCTTTTAGGTCTTCATTTAACAGGTTACCCATTTTAACGTCAGGTAAAAGACAGCAGGGAGTTACGTTCCCTTCTCGACTCACGTAAGCATAGTCAAATGTTTTGAGACAATATTTCCCAGATTTGTGGAGTTTTTTTCTCAAAAGTCGGTAAAAATATCGAACCATTTTTGTACCAACTGCATACTGTAACCAATCAAGACGGATTCCACATTCATTGGCTATACGATCAGCTTCATGAAAAATCTGTTCCTCTTCCAAAGGGCCAGGGCGTTTTAAGTTGGGGGCATATTTCCGATCGATACGGCCAACATTAATCGCCTCAATTCCGATACGTGCTCCAAATCGAATAACATCATACAAATCTTTCTCACACCCTTTATGAAGAGTAGACTGAAGACGAATCATTGGTTTTCCATTTTTGCGAAGCTTGGCTAACTTTTTAATATTGTCATATACTTTATCACTAGTATGTCCATCAAAAACGTTATTATCCTCAACTCCGTCTATAGAAAAAGTAAGCTCATCAAGGTCAGTATTTAGTATCTCATCTAAAATGGTTTCCTTTAAGAAAAGGCCGTTGGAAGTAGTCATTACTTTATGGCCATTATTCTTACAATAGGCGATCATATCAAAAATACGCGGATGGAGAAATGGTTCGCCCCAACCTGTAAGCGTAATATTTTCTCGTTCATTTAACTTATCTACTACAGTTACAAACTTGCTCCAATCCATATGTTCCAATTCAATATTCAAATCTTCACGAGGGCACATTGGACAATCCATGTTGCAGCGGTTAGTGATCTCAATTTGAACCTGACGAGGCTTTAAAGGTAAGTGGTAACGTAATCTTTGAAATGTATCCAACATTAGTTTGAACATATACTAAAGTCTGATAAAAAAATCACTCAGAAAATTTTTAAATTAAACCAATAATATCAATACTATATAAACTTTTGACTGCAGTAGCAAAATTAAATGGTATTCTGCCTACCTTTCGGTTTATTCTTGAACAAACTATAGCTTGATTTAGAGTTTTTTCTGAGCTTAAGAAAGTTCTGGGCCTAAAGTATAAAGGCTTTGGATTTTGGACCAACCTCGAATACGTTTTAAGGAGAATGTTTAATGGGTATGACAATTACTGAAAAAATTTTAGCTGCCCACGCTGGCAAAGATAAGATTAGCCCTGGCGAAACTATCTGGGTCGATGTCGATGTTTTAATGACACATGATGTCTGTGGTCCAGGGACTATCAGCATTTTCAAAGAACAATTTGGCAAAAATGCCAAAGTATTTGATCGAGAAAAAGTGGTTATCATACCTGACCACTATATTTTTACCGCAGACAAACACGCTAACCGTAATATAGATATTCTACGTGAATTTGTTTCTGAACAGGACCTCCCATACTATTACGATGTAGGAACCGAAAATTACAAAGGCGTTTGTCACATAGCTTTAGCCCAAGAAGGACATAATCGTCCAGGGGAGGTTCTTTTTGGGACCGATTCCCACACTTGTACATCCGGCGCATTTGGCATGTTTTCTACAGGCATAGGCAACACAGATGCCGCCTTTATTCTGGGGACTGGTAAGCTATGGGTCAAGGTTCCCGAAAGTATGCAATTCGAGTTTACAGGTAAATTCCCAGATTATATTATGGCTAAAGATGTAATCTTACAGGTAATTGGTGATATTGGTGTAGATGGAGCAACCTACCGCACTATGGAATGGACAGGCGAAGCGATCATGAACCTTCCAATGGAAGAACGTATGACCTTGTGCAACATGGCTATTGAGGGTGGAGGAAAAAATGCAGTTATTGCAGCCGATGAAGTCACTTTTGAGTATGTCAAAAAAAGAACTAATAAACCTTATAATACTTACCAATCAGACCAAGATGCAAAATACTATTTTAAAAAGACTTATGATGCTTCAACTATGGAACCAGTCGTTGCCAAACCCCACTCACCAGATAATAAAGCACTAGTTAAAGAATGTAGTGATATAAAAATAGACCGTTCTTATATTGGCTCCTGTACAGGAGGTAAATATACTGACTTTCTTGCAGCGGCAAAGCTTCTCAATGGCAAAAAAGTTGCGGTAAGCACATTCATTGTTCCAGCAACAACAGAAGTTTATAACGACCTTAAAAATAAAACGATGGACGGTAAAACCTTACTAAATATTTTTAAAGATGCCGGCTGCGAGATTGGTGATGCATCTTGCGCAGCCTGTTTAGGTGGCCCCAAAGATACTTTTGGAAGAACACACGGAACAGAAGTAGTCGTTTCAACTACAAACCGAAACTTTCCGGGTAGAATGGGATCCAAACAATCGGAAGTATACCTTGCTTCCCCTTACACAGCAGCAGCATCAGCTTTAACAGGAAGAATCACTGATCCACGTGAGATGTTAAGCTAAAAAACTCAACAAAAAATAAAACTATGAAAAAATTTATTGAAGGTAAAGCCTACGTTCTAGGCAATGATATAGATACCGATCAGATCATACCTGCCGAACATTTAGTTTACAGTTTAAGCGACCCTGAAGAAAAAAAAAACTATGGTAAATTTGCTCTATCAGGTGTCCCTAAAAATGCCGCCGGTTTACCCGATGGGAGCAAATCATTTATAGCGGAAGGAAAATTTGAATCCGAATACACTATTATCGTAGGTGGTAAAAATTTTGGCTGTGGTTCTTCGCGAGAGCATGCACCCGCTTGTCTTAAAATAGCCGGCATTCAAGCCATAGTCGCTTCATCCTATGCACGTATTTTTTACCGTAATTCTGTTGATGGCGGGTTCTTCATTCCTTTTGAGATACAGGATCAACTCGTCAATGATACTCGTACCGGGGATAATTTGATTATTGATGTGGAAAAAGAATCTCTAACTAATAAAACGACCGGAAAGTCTTATAAATTAAATTCTCTTGGAGAAGTCATCGAAATTATTAGAGCGGGGAATATATTCGAATATGCTAGGCAATCTGGCCTTATCTAATTCTGGCAAATGCAAAACCCAACCTTTCTGCATACCCTCAATAAAGTATAAAGTTTTATGAATTTTTATTTCAATTTTGTTACATTGTTAGTTAATCCATATTAAAATTTATATTTTGACCAAGGACTTAGGACGTTTTCAATTGGTATTGAGCGTAGAAATTAATTCAAAATTTAATATCCCGAATCAACAAATAGCAAAAAAATTTTACTAGCAAACAACCATATTATACCTGATTCCTCTGTGCCATAGGGTCATAAAAAGGAGCACTTAAACATGAAACATCTTTTAAAAATAATAACTTTAATTGTAACAACTATCTTTTTGGCCCAATCAGTATCCGGATATGACCCCAGCAAACATCAAAAAGGTAAAGGTGGCAAAAGCGGAGGTAAAGGCCATCATAGTTATGGACGACATAAAGGACCCCCTGCAGATATTCCTGCTCACATTAAGGAGCGAACTAGCCCCGATGGTAAAGGAATTAATCTTAATAACTCACAGATAGGGGTTAAGGGAATGGCCATTATGGCTAAAACACCTGAACTTAAAAATGTAGTTAGTATGGCTTTAAAAGGAAACAAACTAGGAGACGAAGGTGTGCGCATCATGACGCAATCAAGCAATTTCAAAAACTTAGAGTTTCTTTCCTTGTGGGATAATGGAATTTCATCTTCAGGAGTAAAAATGTTAGCTCGTGGGGCGAATTTTAATAACTTAAAAGAACTAAATCTTATGAAAAATAATATTGGTGATGATGAAGTAATTCTACTCGTTGATTCAAGTAATTTGTCACATTTGACTTCGCTAGATTTAAGCGTTAACAAAATTAGTGATAAAGGTGCATTAGCTATTGCAACCTCTCCCTACTTGTCTAACCTCAAAAGCCTTGACCTTTTCAACAATCAAATTAGCCTCAAAGGACTTAAGGCAATCCTCCAATCCAAAACACTTATTAACCTTGAAGAGCTAGATGTCGTAAAAAATAAAATCGATGATAAGTCAGCTGATAAGCTATGGAAATCCCATATGGATTCTTGCCGTGCCTTAAGAGAAAATAGTAATCCTAATAAGGGGCGTCTTCCGATTTGTCCAAACTAAAAATTTTAAAAACTTTCCTACGTTAACTCAAAAAATCACCTGTTCCAGCGCCGCTCATTATATTGATCTATGCGCTCGCGTACGCTTTGAGTACCCCGCATAAAAATATCAAGCATATCTTTGAGGGCTTCTGTTTCTTCGTCACGGCCCTCAGCATCTTTAAAGTTTTTAGCTTCATCAGCTAAGTTTTTTAAAAGAATATCTAGTTCATCATTAAATGCCATAACCTAATCACCTTTCTTTATACATAAAAAAACCGTTTATCTGAAAAAAACACAGATAAACGGAGAAAATAAACTAGTAACAACAAATAGGATACATCACCTCCACTAAACGATTCAACAATAAATAAGATGACTTAAAAAAGTCACCTCAGGCTGTTTCTTTCTCTTTTTGGGAGATCAAAAGGTATTTGGTATCATATTCAGCATTTGTTAGAACAACTTGTTTAGCGAGCTGATTTGTCTGATTGATTACCAGAGGTGCAACTAAATTTGCTGTCATATCAACATGAACCTTCGGTATCGTGACAATAACTCGAATCATTACGGATTCAGTTGTTGTAATTTGCAGTTGGGTTTTTTCACTATCACTCAAAACCATTTGATATTGCGGGACAAATAAAAATGGGTCCGTTACAATGAAAGCTAGTTCTTTGCTTCTTAACGATTGAAGCCACTCCATGGGACTTTCAATATTAGGGTCAAGTGGAAGAAGAGCAAATTCTTTTTCATTTTCAAAACCATACAAAGCATCTGGAAAATGAAGGATTTGGTCATCTTGAATTTCGATAGAACCAAAATGCGCAGTTTCGTATTTCATTTTTTTAATTTATCCGAAATAAACTCGGTGATTTTCCCTGGATCAAACCCTACGGGAGTATTGGCAGCTGTTTTATTTTCTTCCATAATTTTAAGAAATACTTCCTCGCGGTAAACCTTAGTAGTTTTTGGAGCTTCGATTCCGAGACGAATATTTCTTCCTTTTACTTCTATAACGGTAATTTTCACATCTTCATTAATTTTGATGCTTTCACCAACTTTTCTCGTAAGAACTAACATAGGCGGATTCCATTCCTTTGTTTAGATAATAACCCTTCTAAGTTCACCTTGACACTAAAGGCCTAAGGGAATTATACCAAAAATAAAAAAACATCGAAGAAAAAATAATGCCTTTAAAATTCCTGTACATATAGACTTATGTTATTATCTAAGGTATATTCGACACTTTTTAAAGTTGGATGTTGGTTGCGCACATACTAAATTCTTAATTTGAAAAAACAGAAAACCATTACAACTTCCTGTTTTATACAAGAAAAAGTGAAGCTGCCCAGGTAGCTCAGTCGGTAGAGCAGAGGACTGAAAATCCTCGTGTCAGCGGTTCGATTCCGTTCCTGGGCACTTTCACTAAATTCATACTTTCGTTAATTTCTCCCCCACACAAAGTATATCCCAGTCAAATTGTAATCGTGTAATTCTTGGGTAGGAAAATAATTGTATGTGTGAAGTTGCCCAGATAGCTCAGTCGATAGAGCAAAAAACTGAAAACCCTCCTGCCGGTGACTAGATTTCGTCCCACCATTTCATTTTTTAAGATTAGATATTATTTTTTAAACCTAATTAGATGATCTTCTAAATCTTCAGGTTCGCTCGCGGCATCAATATAAATATAAGAATGGCGTGCTGATGAATTTAAGGCAAAATTCACTCTTTCCAGCTGTGTTCCATCAATAAACATTATATTTGTCCAAGGATTTTTTACTCTATAATCGCGGTTTCCTGTGATAAAGCTTATAAAGTTATTAAACGCTTTTGAGCATAACTTCGAGCGCATACCTTCCAAGTCACAAACTGCCCGAAGCCCACTTGAATTATTTAAAGTTCGCTTTTCCAATTTCTCGGCAATAACAAAATTTTCTGTTGCTTCCACTTTATTAGTTTTAGATGAAAAATAATTTACTAATTTATCTACTGGCAAATCAAACCGAATAGACACATCAAAGTCATCTTTAATAAATGTATTATATTTCTCAATAACCACTTCCCCCCAAGCCTTCATTCGCATGCTTTGCTTTTCACTCATTTCGTTTAAAGCAGTCATACCCTCTATGCAATTTTCTTCTGTCAGCTCAGACGAACAAAAATATGTTGCGACTTGAAGTCTCTTTTTAAGAGCTTTATTAAACTTTAAATCGATACTTTTATACATCTGATTACGAGGGGACCATACTTTTTGTGGATCCAGCTGAAGAATTTTAAGAGCTAACTTTGGTGTGCTATCGTATTTTATTCGATACGAATGCGAATCCTTTCCCAAGCCTTGCCTATCATCTAAGATTATTTCTTGCCAACGTATTGGTTTTGTCTCAGAATCTTTTTTTATTGATGCTAAAATTTCATATCCAGCAACACATTGTTTGTTAGAAATGCGCTGGGAACAATACAGTGAAAAAATGTTGAAATTTTTGTTTATCTTGTCCTTGAGCGTTGACACTTTACTAAGAAAAAAGTCCTGTTTTTTTTTTGATATTTTACCCTGTAAAAAGGTTACGGTTTCCAATAAAGACGCATTCCACGGAATTAAAACTGTATTAAACCCCCCTGTCCTTAAAAACCGAGTGCTGATACCTACTGAATAAATTTCAGCGTTTGGCACTTGATTTAAAGCTGATTTAAAAAGATTTGTCCCCGTGAGACATCGCTCAATAAGCGGGATTTGGTCCTCTGTAAAACCAATATTTTCTTCAAATGGAAAACATTCAACAGAACGCACTCCAAAACTCGACTCTAAATTATTTTTAGCTAGAACCAGTTGATTGAATTTATTGGTAGCTGTTGAAAAGGCCACACTTGATGAAAAAAAAATAAAAACTAATACCAGTAAACTGAGTTGAAAATATTTCATAAATTTCACCATAAAAAAACTATCATGTAATAGTTACTGCGTTTGCTCCTTCGGCAGAATAAGCTTCAAGCGTACGTTTGTGGCAAGTTAGAATGACAATTTGTCGATTTTTAGCAAAGTACTTTACGCGATCAATTATTTGATTATTGCGATCGTCATCAAAATTCACAAAAACATCATCCATGATAATGGGAAGAGGTTCACTTCGTTTTTCATACTCGTCTATCAACCCAAATCGCATAGCAAGATATAGTTGCTCTCTTGTACCACGGCTCATCTCCAATAATCCCTTTGTCCGTTCATGCTCATCAACAATTAAAATATCATCTGAATCCATTGGCTTAAAAATTCTTTTATATCTACCTTGAGTCGTGTGAGTAAATATTTTTTCCGCAGCCTTGATCACAGAAGGTTGCCTTTCTTTTTCATATTTTGTTCGCGCTTTATTTAACATGTAAAGAGCAACTTTATTAACAATCCATTGATTAGCGTACTCTTTGATTTCCTGCCGACCTATTTCTAATTCTACTTGTTTTTTTGACATGTCTTCACTACTTACCAGATAATCTACCCGAATTCGAGTCTCTCCTATCACCTCGAGCAATCTGTCTTTAGTTTCGTTCAATTGCCTTAATTCTTCAGAGACAATCCCTAATCTTTGATGGTTTTCCTCTAGATTACTTACTTTTACAGAATCAACAAATTCCTCATAAGCATTGCCAAGACCGACTCGCGACTGGACATACCCTTTTTTTTCATAAATAATTCCATCTAGATATTTTTTCCTCTCACCAATATTATTTTTTGCAATAAAGCTTTTTTCATCTTCCACACCCACCGACCTTAGAAATAGTAAAAGTTCATTGTTTTTTTCCGTTACCTTATTCTTTAATTTATCTATTTTTTCTATCACACCTTGGCTTTGAATTTCCAGATTCTGTTTTTTTTCTCTTGCCAGCCTAGATTCGTCAGCGTGACGACCAATCACCTGTATATTTGTATAAACATCACTATCTACAATATAGTTTTTTAAGTGAGGGATAATTTTCTCTATACGTCTTGAGACTTCTTCTACTGTCCTAGTCATATCACTAAGGCGCTCATCCAACCCTTCTCTCTGAGTCATCCTGATTTTTACAGCAGATGCCTTGTCATTTAATTTTTCTACGGCCAGGGGACTCAAGTGTTCGTTAAGATCTTTTTCTTTTAGCCATAAATGCCAACCTCTAAAAACAGCTTCCCTTATTTCACTGGCTTCCTTTAGATTTTTTTCGAGTGTTATACCTAGATTGTCTGCAGGCTCTTCTTTTGGTTTTGGTTTCACCAAAAATTTATTACGGAGTAACGCACCAAAACAAACCATGAAAAAGCCTATACCAAGAAAATAATAATTGAACGTAATACTTCCAGTAATCATCCCAAAAAAACCAACTACTATTATTCCATAGGGCAATATTTCTTTCCACGGGAGGTCAGGCTTTTGCGGCTTTGGCTTATTAGCTTCGCTATGTTCTTGATGTAAGCTATGTTTGTCTTTGGCGCTAGTTTCCCTTTGCCTAGACTCAGATAATTGAATGTAAAACTCTTGGATTTCTTTTTTTTCTACTTCAGATAACTCTAGCTTAACTACTTGTCTTTCAGTCCAGTCAATGCCCATCTCATTAATTCCATCTATGATTTTTTCATTTATATTGTTGCTCTCATTTTTTATTTTCACCTCATCTTTAGTGATAGACTGTATCTCTTTAAGTGATTGTTGAAGAAACAGGACATCTCCCTCGTGGTTTAATAAAGCCCCATTCACAACCAGATTGTTCAGGTTGATTTTCAATTCATCATAGACTCGCTCTTCTTCAGAAATTTTTTGTAGTAAGTTTTGTTTTTCTGATTGTATGGAAGACATTTTCGACATACCGTTATCAGGAAACTCTGCAATGTTTTTTATTCTACCAACCTCTTGTACTGCGCTTAAAATTTCTATAACTACTGGAAATAGTTCCTGCTTTGTTTCAAGTAACTTCTTTCTTAACCCCAAGTCATCTATGCTTTTAATCAAGATAGATTTCTCATCATCCAGTTTAACTAGCTCCTTGGTTAATTCGTTAAATTTTTTAAGATTTTCCTGAGCTTCTCCAATTTCTTTTTCAACTTCATTTACCTGGCTAAGGGCTATACCTATACGAGCTCGTCCCCTTGGCCTAAATATTTCTATACAATTTTTATCTATCTCTTGCTCTATTTCTCTTAGAGAAATCTCTCCCAACCCCATTCCTGCACCATAAATTCGACCCTTGATTTGTTCATCACGTAAACTTTCTATATCATGAAGTTCGTCAATAGTGAATGCATAAAGATTCTTAAATACCTCCTTAGTCGCATACCCTAAAAGTGAATCTAGATAAGGCTGCCCACGGTTTTCTACTGATTCTGAGCGAATTACGGGACCATCTTTATTCTCTTCTTCTCTAACAATGGAAATTAATTGCTGTGACGCTAAAACACATTTTAAAATGCCACCCGCTTGGCCGCCATTAACTGGTTTATATTGGTTGACTTTTGAACTCTTTCTGGGAAAACCAAACAACATACGTCGTATAAATTCCAGTAATGTTGTTTTCCCAAATTCGTTGGGTCCATAAATAATATTTAGGCCTGAACTCAAACCTTTTATATTTTTATTAAAAAAAACTCCGAATCTATCAACCTGTATTTCCTTAATTTCCATATACTTTTCAACGCTTAAAATTTATTTCAATAGTTTGTCTAAGCACAAAGACTTTGCTTTAATCAAAAGACATTTCAGCTCTTGGTTAGTTAAGTTTTTTAAATATTTTTTACCCTGCCAATTTTCAAACATTGGGTTAATCAATTCTTTTAGCTCTGAAAAAGAGTCTGCCTTCTCTTCGACTTCGAAAAGGTCAATTAAGTCAGCAATAAAATCCTTCCCCTGTCTTAGGGAATCGATATCATACGCACCTAAAGTGTCTAACTTAAGATTTATCCAAATTAATGGCGTCCTTCCCTTTAAATAAGCTCTAATCTCATCTTGAAGGTCTTCTAATACTGCTTCTCTTTGCAGTTCAGCATGAATCTGAGTCCTCCCCTTTAATAATAAATTTAAATAAATCTCTCTTCCTTTAACTTGATCAGTAAAATACTCGCATTTTAAGCACGCAGCATGGATGACTTCTTCTAATGAAATTATGCTTGAAAGATCTAATTCGCCTTGAATAAACCGAACAACATCCGTTGCAATAAATTTTATCACTGGGGGGGCGCTTTGGTTTAAAGTAACCAAACAACATCCTTTTTCGCCCGTCTCTCGCATGTGCCTAGCTTGACTATTCCCAGAATAAACTATAGCTGGCTCACTCTCACGCAACACTTGAAAGCGATGGATATGGCCTAAAGCCCAATAGTCCATTTTACTAGTGACTAGGTCTTCTATCGAACAAGGAGCATAATTATCATGACCAGCTTGATGTCCCACATTGCAATGGAGCAAGCCAACAGCAAAACCCTGATTACTGCGGATAAATTTCAAAGCTAAATTTTCTCTCACATCTCGCGTGGGGTAACTTATTCCATAAATATGCGCTTTTACTTCCCCATTTTTAGTTACTGGGAAACACTCCGTACGATTGCCTGAATATAAGTGAACTCGTTCAGGCCAATTCAGGGAAGCTGACCAGCCATCGAGAGGGTCATGATTGCCATTTACAATAAAGGTGTCGATACCCGAATCGGAAAGTTTCTGTAACCCACTACGAAATTTAAGCTGCGCCTCTAGACTTTTATCGGATCCGTCGTATATGTCTCCAGCAATCATAACAGCGTCAACTTCTTCTTGAAGTGCAAGTTCAACAATGTTCTGAAATGCCTTATAAGTTGATTTACGAAGAGTTTCGGCCAGTTTAGGTTCTACCGAAGATAACCCTTTAAATGGGCTGTCGATATGTAAATCGGAACAATGAATGAATCTAAACGAGTTCATAAGGAAATAGGACGATTTTAAAAGTTACCCTGTAAAGTTAACTACCTTAGTTTGCTCATTATATACGAGGTCTCATTTTTTTACCTGTCATATTAAGCGCCTTATTGCAAATAGACTGCTATAGTTTAAATCATGAACTATAAATGTGGTTGAAACTAGTTTAGCTCCTAGGGACCTCATCACCCAAAAATTTAACGCCAAAACATGTTATGAGCTTTAATCCTGATATGGAATACAGAAGATTTGGAAAAACAGAAGAGTCTCTTTCTGTAATAACTCTTGGAGGAATGCGGTTCAAGAAAGGATGGGACGCCCCCAGAAACCATTTACCTAAAGATTCTATTGATAACTGTATTTCCACTACACGCATGGCATTAGATCTTGGTATTAATCACATAGAAACTGCCTACGGGTATATGAAAAGTGAACGGCTATTTGGTTTTGCCCTGAAGAAGTTGGGTGTCCCGCGAAATCAATTTAAAATAATGACAAAAGGCGCCCCCATGACAGGTGATGAGACGCGGAGCCTTGTCGAAGAACAACTGAAAGCTCTTGACTTGGACTATATCGATTTTTATGGGTGGCATGGCATTAATAACAAGGAATTATTAGATGCCGCCACAAAGCAAAATGGCCCTGTAGAAACATTGCATAAATTAAAGAATGAGGGGTTGATTCGTCATATTGGGTTTTCCACGCATGCACCACTCGATATCATAGTAAATGCCATGCAAACTGATCTATTTAGTTTCGTCAACCTTCACTATTATTATTTTTTCCAACGTAATCTCCCAGCGGTCAAATTAGCTGGCGAAATGGATATGGGTGTTTTTATAATTTCTCCCAACGAAAAAGGTGGAATGTTATTTAAACCTTCTACAAAGGTTGCAGAGATTTGCAAGCCTATTACGCCCATTCAGTTTAATGGAAGATTTTGCTTATCACATTCTCAAATCACAACCCTAAGTATGGGTATGCACGAGACAAAACATTTTTCTCAAAATTTAGCTATTCTAAATCAAGATAACTGCTCGAACCAAGTATTCTCCAAGATCAAAAATGAGATGGATGCTCCTTTAGCAAAAATCTCAAATCTATGCACGCTATGTGATCAGTGTTTGCCTTGCCCTGAAAACATTAATATTCCTGAGGTTCTCAGATTTAGAAATCTCGTGGAAGGTTACAACATGAGTGACTATGGGAGTTTTCGTTATAATATGCTTGAAGGACAAGGGCATTGGTTCCCTGGTAAGTTTTCTTTCAATTGCACAGAGTGTGGAGATTGCATCCCTCGTTGCCCAGAGAACCTGAATATTCCAAAATTATTAATGGAAACCCACAAAACACTATTCAACAAGCCTCTATACTATAAAAAAAAAATACAGAACTTAATTAAGCTAATTCTTAAATTTTTTAAATTTCTGAAATTATTTTGAAATCTATTTGCATGCCACTAAGAGTTATTTTTTATTAACAATAACTATTGCAACGACTTTATCATCACCAGCACTTTAATTTTCATGAGATAAGCATTCATTTAATAGAAATGCAGCATTGCGATAGGTATCATCCTTTTTCAATACCTTCTGTAAATGTGGGATCGCTTTTTCGCATCGTAAAGTTTTTGCGAAAATCTCCCCAAAAATATACTGTAGGTTTATGTCATCTGGGTCAACCATGGCATACCGGTTGCCATAGTCCAAAACATCCCCAGGCTCTCCTCTCCCACGATACCCAAAAACTATATTCTTTAGTGCCTGCTTATTTAATGGTTCTAAATCCAAAACCTGGGTCGAATAATTCAATGATTTTTTATATTCTTTTTTAATATTATAAAATGCTGCTACTGAATTTAAAAGTCCAAGGTTTTTCGTATCAACATCTAATTTATTATGCAAGTCGGCTAAAGCAATTTCCTGCATGGCAGACCTAAAAAGAGCTCGATTATTTTTAGCAGCTGTCTTAAAAAAAACCTTGGCCTCTTCACGCCTTTTCAAGTTCATTAAGTCATAACCCATATATAGATTGGCATATGAATTTGTAGCGTCTTTTTCTAATATAATTTTTAGAAGCCCCAGGCTTTTTTCATATTCACCAACCTGATAATAGGCATGACCTAAATTAAGCATGGCCTCGACGTTGGATGGATTGGAGCTTAATTCTTGTATTAATGCTGAAACTTGCTTTGAACTTGCCTGCAAATGGTATCGGACCAAGTCACTGCCTCCTAATTTCCCCAAAGAGTCTAGAAGTAGCTCTCGATTACCGTATGTAACCCCCCGTTGGTAAAAACTCATCCCATCATACTTAGCTTCAAGTGTTTTCTGGTCACTATTTATTATATTGGAAATACGATTACTAATTTCCCTAAATGGTGTTCTTGCAAATAAAAGGTCTTCGCGTCCATAAACACCAATCACATCTCCTAAGTCTAGATAAAACTCAATAACTGGTTTATTATCAGTAATCACAGGTTGATTCTTAGCCAAGCTATTCATCTGGTCTTCTAAAAACCAAATGCTACTAAGGAATGAAGAGGCATCTGAAACTTGAATTTCTTCCATAAAACGACTCACAACTGGATCTTTAAAACGCTTCTTTATTTCTTCAAAATCAATATCAATCGGATCTTGTGACCCAATAATAATTATTTCGTTGGCAACCGGCATCCATGCAATTGCATGAGGAAAAACAGCAAGGAATGTCTTAAAGTGCATAAGCACTTCATCTTTTCCCTGACTGTGCAACGGAATCCATTGCGCCATAATTCCACCAGAATTGAGACGCTTCCGAGCCATTTCATAATATTCTTTGGTATAAAGATTCACAGTGAATGCAGTTCGTGGAGGAGGAGGTTCTGAAGTTATCACATCATACATTTTTTGAGTAGTAAGCAAATGGTTTCTTCCATCCGTAAGAAGGGTACGGACTTTATCGTTTTTTAGAGCATTATAGTTTTGCGATGCGAATACATTTCCAGCTTTCAGAACACTTTCAGATAAGTCTACACTGTCGACACTTTTGACGTTCGGGTGCATTGCCGCGGCTCCCGTGGTTTGACCCGTTCCAAAACAAACAACCAAAATATTTTGTGGATTATCTACTAATATTATAGGTATATGCGCTAAGAGTTTCATATAACGAGACGCCACAAAGTTGACCGCAGACATTGAAACACCATTAGTCACAAGACGTTTTGCATCTGGGTCTAAAATACCGTAATCATCTTTGAAGATGGCTACCGTGTCAGTGAGTCCCTCTTCAAAGTATATTAACTTTCGAATATCTTTCTGACCAGCGCTGTCTCGCATAAAAAATCGGTCGAGCAAATCAGGAGGCACCCCCACATTCACTATAAGAATTACTCCTGCTAATACTACCGTCATCACTTTACGCAATGTTTTGGTGAAGTAATCTCCAGTACGAAACAAAAATAGCATCATCAATAAATTTAATGTTGCTACAAGGAGAAGACTCTGCTGAGTCCCCAATTTTGGTATTAACAAAAATCCAGTCAAAAGCGACCCTGCAATTGCCCCAAGGGTATTTACTCCATAAATTTGACCTGTTTCTTTTCCTATATGTTTGCAACCACTAGATATCATTTTTACTAGAATGGGGAAACTCATACCTAACCCGATCGCTGGCAAAAGCATTAAAGCGGACGAATCTAGAAAATAACGACTAAATACAAAAATTGGTTTCTGAAGGTTATAACCATTCCATGGAGCTGACAGTAATTGGTCTATATTGTATAAAGAACCAATCACGTATAACCCAATACCTGCCTGAAGAAATATCAGTACTGTCCTTAGGTTTAAATTTGACCGGGATAAAGTTACTACAAGTAAACTTCCCAGCATAATTCCTAACAGAAATACGCCGAGCATCATGCTGAAAGAATATACCGTGCTTGCAATACTAAAAACCAATAACCGGGACCATATAACCTCATAAGCCAAGGCAGTAAAACCACATACAAAGCTGACCGCCAACCACACATTATGCTCGCCTTCCCATTTAAACGAAAACCTAGCTAACCTTGGCACGCGTATTCTTTTTAAAACACCTCCGGATTCCTGATAAATTCGAATTGCGCATATTCCAATAAAAAGATTGATTATTGCTGCACTAAGTACCGTTTGCAAAACTCCAAAAGTAGCGACTAGAAAAAACCCGGTTAAAAAGCACCCGAGTGCTGCTCCTAACGTATTGATACCGTATAGAACTCCTACTTGGCTGCATATTTTAGTATTATCTGAAATGAAATATTTGCTAATTGTAGGTAGGGTTGCACCCATAAGGAATGCGGGTATGAGCATTAGAGCAAAAGCCAATAAAGCCTTGACTGTATTTTGAATAACTACAGATTCTGGGACAAAGTAACTCAGCCAAGAATAAATATCCGGAAATTTAAAAAGAACCAGAGATACAATGGAGCATGTCAAAAATATTAAAATCTCAATATATCCATAAATTAAGAGCGGGTTATCTGGCCGCGAGCCTTCCGTTAAATTTTCCTTGAAGCTATCACCATCCAAATATTTAATTTCATTATCAATATGGTCAATCACATGACCAAAATAGTAGCTGCCAAAGCCTAGCCCCGTCATAAATGCTGCAAGAACAATGGACACAGAAAATATAGTGTGCCCAAATACGAGTGTGAGCATACGAGCCCAAACGATCTCATAAACTAACGCTGTAATACCAGACAACAAAAATAAAAAATAGACAATAGAGGAACGTTTCATGGTTACATAAAGTTATATTTAGGGTGATTTAGCTTGAGAAAGGTCCCAAAGTAATTGACATTTAAAACTTCTTCAAGTAATTTTTAAGTATAAACTTAACCTAGCATGATAGTGAAACCAATGTTTCACTTGCAAACTATTTTATGGAAGAAAAGAATTCTACATCTGAGATTATAGACCATCCCTATGCCCGTGAAAATAACGTGACATGGCATCCCGACGCCTGGGAAAGAGTAAAGCATGCTCCCGAGTTTGTACGCCCAGGAATCCGCAAGCTAATGGTTCAACGATGCGTTAAAAGAGGTTATAAACTAGTTACTTCTGATTTTTTGACTGAGATCCGCAATGAATCTATGATGTTGGTTTCGAAAAGAGTCAAAGGATTCGGCTTTGAAGAGTTGACAATGGATTCTTTTGAAGTAGCAAAAGAAAAAATGAGGCAAAGCCCTAGAAAAGTTGAGGTAATTGAAGAAATTGAAGATTTTCTATCAATGCGAACTGAAAAAAAAGATGACATTGTAGAAAAGTTTAAGAGTTATATGGAAGTCACACCCGCAAGTGGTATGCCTTGGGACAAAGAAGCGCTTGCGAAAATGGAAAAAGTCCCTTCTTTTATCCTTGGAATGGCTAAACAGACCATTGAAGCGCAAGCTAGGGAACGCGGAGATAAAATGGTAACTGCTGGTATCATTGAGGAAGTATTTACAAACATAATGCCTGCCTCGGCCAAGCAAGCAATGGGCATCGAGGTCACAGAAGATGAATTAAAAGAAGAGCAAACTGAAACCGACGCCCCTCAGGAGATACCAGAATTCGAGCTTAAGTGGCATGACGACGCTCTTCAAAAAGTGATGCGAATTCCTATTTCATTTATTCGTAATATGGCAGTCAAGCGCATAGAGCAAGAAGTTAGGAAAAATGAAGGACCTGATAAGGAAGTTACGATGGAATTGTTTGAGAGATACCGATTTAGTTTTTAACCGAAAGGAAAATTATGGATTTTACAGTAGATTGGGTATTCCCCGTTGGCTTAGGACTTTTAGGAACTTTATTAACATTTTTCAATTGGAATGCTAAAACTGCATTGGTAAAGATCAAAAAAAATAAACGCCGATAAAAGGTTTTTATTTTTTACATACCTGTCGGATAATCCAAGAACTCAGTCTGAATTCCAAATTGTTCCTCAAGGTGTTTCCCCACGGCCTTTACTCCACCAGTTTCAGTTGCATAGTGACCAGCTAAAAGTAAAACACAATCATTCTCGATAGCCTCATGAAAATGGTGGTTTGATCCTTCTCCAGTAAGGTATGCGTCCAGACCCTCTGCGGCAGCTTGTCTAAGAATATCTGCTGCCCCCCCAGAAACCAGCCCCAGCGTTTTCACTTCACCTGACCCGATCACCTTGACAGATGACCCAATTTCAGCTTCCAGTTTTATCCCTAATGCTTCTGCCGACAAAGGCTTTAACTTACCTTTGAATCCAATTTTTTGCCCTTCATATTCTCCAAACGGCTTGATTTCTTCAAGCCCTATCTGGTCTACTAACGCCTTATTATTCCCAAGTACTGGATGCATATCCAATGGAAGGTGTGCAGAATAGAGACCTAAGTTTTCATGTACCATAGTATGAATTTTATCGTAAAAATTTCCTCGGATAGGCTGCAGGCCACCCCAAAGAATCCCATGGTGAACAAACATCATGTTACACTTAGCGAAGATAGCCTTTTTTATCGTTGCCATGCACAAATCAACACATAGTCCGATTTTTTTGATATCACCATTATTTTGTACTTGTAACCCATTCATTGCATTGGATGAATCCTTAATTTCTTTAACATTAAGTAAGTCGTCGAGATAATGGCTAAGCTGAATAATATTCATGCAAAAATTATAAACGAGTAAAAATGAATTAACAAAAAAAAATTAGAGACCTCTTCTTCTTTAATTAGAGTTAAGGTTAGATAGTGCACCTTTAAATTAATTAACTCCAAAGTAACATGATTCAGTTTGTCCTTAAAAATATAGGCCAACGCCTTGTACTACTATTTTTTATCTCAATCATTTCCCATGCAATTGTTCATTTAGCCCCTGGAGAACCTAGCCTAGTTGATCCTTCCAATCCTAGAATGAAGGCTGAGGATATTCAACGCATACGCGCAGCATTCCACCTAGATGAACCACTTCATATTCAATACGTTTATTGGATGAAAGATCTATTCACCGGGAATCTCAAGTCATTCAAAGATAACCAACCAGTCCTAAAAAAGATATGGGACCGTTTTCTTAATTCACTTCCGCTGTTTATTGTTGGGACGCTTATCACATGGTTTCTAGCTTTCCCTATTGGAATTCAGGCGGCACTTAAACGTGGATCAATGTTTGACAAGATAGGGACTTTTCTTTCTTACGCGTTGATTTCTATTCCAGGGTTTTTTCTTTCCTACATCTGTATTATTTTTATGGTTAAGACATTTAACGTTCCTGTAATTGGAATGCGGACATTTGGCCTTGAAAATGCAGGTATCATGTTACGTTCTATGGACCGTGTATGGCATTGGACGCTTCCATCTCTCATGTCGGCAGTAGCAGGAGTGGCGATTCTTTCTCGTTATGTACGCTCGCAAATGTTAGAAGTTATCAATCAAGACTATATTCGCACTGCACGTGCTAAAGGATTACCAGAAACTACTGTTATTTACCGGCACGGACTTAGAAACGCCTTACTCCCATTCATAACCATGTTTGGACTAACTATTCCAGGGCTGATTGGAGGCTCTGTTATATTTGAAACCATCTTTGCATGGCCAGGAATGGGTCGACTAGGTTTCGAAGCCATTCTTGCAAGAGATTTTCCGGTAATACTCACTTTAAATTTTATTTCAGCCATTCTTGTACTTATAGGGACTTTTATATCAGATATTCTTTACGCAGTGGTTGACCCACGTATCAAATTTTAATAACCATAAAAATGACCGAAACAAAAAATACTCAAATGGTGGAGGGGTTAAAACCGACCGCAAGCTTATTCGAAGAACGTTGGGATATTTTTAAACGAAACCACCTTGCTTATTTTAGCTTTATCTTTTTGATGGTTCTTTTTATTTTTGCCATTATCGGTAAAATACTTACTCGTTGGGTCGTGTTATTTGATCCTAAATTAGTGCGCCTGCCTGAAAAATTTCTTCCACCGTTAACACCCTTTACCAGTAAAATCATTCCCACAGAAGAAGCTCCCATGTTTAACATGTATATCTTAGGTACTGACGAACTTGGACGTGACTTATTCGCGCGTATGCTAGAAGGGACATCCGTTTCTCTGACGGTGGGCTTTATTGCTGTAAGTATCTCGATTTTTTTAGGAATACTTTTTGGAGGAACCGCTGGATACTATGGAAAACTTAGATGGGGGTTCCTAACTATAGATACTATTATCATGCGCTTTGTAGATATAATGCTATGTTTTCCGACATTCTTTTTAATCCTAACCGTAGTAGCCTTACTACCTCCCAGTATATACAACATCATGATAATAATTGGATTAACTAGCTGGATGGGTACTGCTAGATTTGTCCGCGCAGAATTTCTTTCACTCAGGGAATTAGACTACGTAACTGCAGCTCGCAGTCAAGCTATTCCGGAGTGGCGAATTATATTGATTCACATGGTTCCCAACGCTATCGCTCCTGTTTTAGTGTCAGCGACTATTGGCGTCGCCACAGCTATTCTTACAGAGTCTAGTCTTAGTTTTCTTGGGTTTGGAGTGCAACCCCCAGATGCAACTTGGGGAAATATTCTTTCCGACGGGAAACAGTTTATCTTCGACGCCCCATGGATTACTTTTATCCCTGGATTCAGTATTTTATTTGTTGTGCTAGCTTTTAATCTTTGTGGAGAAGGAATGCGCGAGGCCTTCAATCCTAAACTCAAAGAAGGGGTATGATTTTTTTATAGCAAGCCTGTTATGATTTATCTCAAAAATTTAAACAAACAATTTGGCCCTAAAATAATTCTAGAAAATGTTAGTTTTCATTTACGGCCTGGTGAGCGCGTTGGACTTGTAGGAGAAAATGGCGCAGGTAAAACCACTTTGTTTCGCATAATCATGCAAGCAGATTCAGCAGACTCAGGTAAAGTCATCATCCGCAAAGATACCCAAGCTGCAACACTTGAACAAGAACTTGATGACTTTAATGGGTCTGTTTTGGAACGCGTTATGTCAGGTGATCCGGCCTTTCATGCTATCCAAATTGAGATGAGTAAGTTAGAAAAAAAAATGTACGCAGACTCAAATTCTAATGCAACAACTTCACGTTATGGCGAACTACAACACAACTTTGAACAACTAAGTGGTTACGAAAGAGAACCTAAAGCGTACGCTATTCTATCAGGGCTTGGGTTCAGTAATGACAAAATCAAGAAGCCCATTAGTCAGTTTTCAGGCGGGTGGCGCATGCGGGTTGAAATGGCGCGGCTACTTTTACGAAACCCGGGTATCCTTTTACTGGATGAACCAACCAACCATTTCGACTTAAAATCAGTGGAATGGCTCGAAGGCTTTTTAAAAAATTATGGTGGGAGTCTCCTTCTCATTTCCCACGACCGTAGATTTCTTAACAGCACTGTAACACGTATAGTTGAACTTGATCGGGGAACACTAACTAATTATCCTGGTAATTATAATGACTTCGAACGCCTAAAAAAAAACCGCACGTTACAACTTCAATCAGAATCAGCTAACCAAAAAAAACGCGTCAACGAAATCGAGCGATTCATTGAACGTTTTCGAGCTAAGAACACAAAAGCAAAGCAAGTTCAAAGCCGAATTAAAATGCTCGATAAAATTGAACTCATTGAAACTACCACCCAGACGAAAACCGTAGGTTTTCGGTTCCCACAACCCACCCGCACTAGTCGTACTCCAATAAAACTCGAAAATATAAAAAAAAGTTATGGAGAACTAGTTGTTTATAACAATTTTTCAATCTCACTTGAACGTGGTTTCAAGATAGCTCTTGTCGGAGAGAATGGTGCAGGAAAATCTACACTCATAAAGCTACTTGCAGGAATAACTTCTCATGACAGCGGTAAAATTGAAATCGGCCACAATGTCACTCGCGCTTACTATGCACAGCATCAATCAGACACACTCGATTCCGAAAAAACAGTTCTAGAGTCAATGACAGGTCAGAACCAAAATCTTTTACGAACCCAAGTGCGAACGATTCTTGGATCATTTTTATTTTCTGGTGATGATGTAGAAAAAAAAGTTGGCATATTATCCGGCGGGGAGCGATCAAGGCTCTCTCTTGCTCGCATGCTAGCATCACCCGCTTCATTATTACTTCTAGACGAGCCAACTAACCATCTTGATATTCGGTCCCGTGAAGTACTCTCTGCAGCATTAGCGGATTACGAAGGAACTCTTTGCGTTATTTCTCACGATAGATATTTTCTCGATGGATTTATTGATAGAGTTTGGGAGGTAAGCAATGGCTTCGTAAAAGAATATGTTGGTAATTATAGCGCCTATGAAAATTTAAAAATTGAGGAATTCGAGATTGAACTATTAAAACCAAAGGCTGCCGGCAAAACACCTTCTGCATCGCCATATTTACAGGACCGTGACCGCAAACGACTTGAAGCAGAAGAAAGAAATAGAAAACACAAAACATTAAAACCATTAAAAATTAATTTAAAAACCGTTGAAGACCAATTAGAAAATGTATTAGAAAAAAAAATAACAACCCAAAAAACTCTTGCAAATCAGAATACCTACGAACCGAAGAGCAGAGAACTGCTTCTAAAAACCCTTAAACAACAAGCCCAACTAGCTACTGAAGAGAAAACTCTTACAAAGGAATGGGAAGACCTTTTATCACAAATTGAACACTATGAGGCTGAGAATATCTAGAAAAATTAGATAACCAAGATCTACTTTATCGAAACCAACTCACTCCAGACATAAGCCTTTCGACCGCCTAAATCAACCAGTAGCCAAGGTTCCCCATTGAATTCAACATCGGTCTTACGTATCAAAGCCAAACGATCTCCTTTATTCAACCTACCCACTTCTGGGAATTTCGGACCTGGTCCATTTTTTAAAGAAACTCCATCAATTTTAGCAATCACTGATGCATCTCTATCAGTAAACTTGGCAAGAGGTGAGGGGGCGCTTGGCATCTTCACAGTAGGAGGAATCGGTTGATTTAATGTTGGCGGTGTAAGATTGGCGGTTATGACATTTTTGGGTTCTAAAATTTTTGGTACTGATGGAAACATTGTATCTACAACAAGTTTAGTAGGCTTAGCCAATGGCGGATTTGGGTTTTTGGGTATGCTGATATTTGGTTTAATAGGTTCAATGGGTTCACCCATGCTTAATTTCTCAGTCTTACTCTGAGTGGCAGAAGCTACCTGAGTCCCGTCTCCACCATTAAAGTGGACAAATATTGGGTTGGACACTAGGTAATTTTCTGAGTCTGCCTCCACTTTAAGTCGATAAAAAACTGGACCTTCATCTCTTTTTATATCCACGTCACGCCAAGTCATCTCATAGGGAAGTTCCACTGTTTCCTGTTTTACTTCCACACCGTTACGAATAACCGACAAGCTAACCGTTTTTTCCGTTCCTTTTGTCAAACGTACTTTAACTTTCAACTCAGGAAAATCATTAGATATTAATTTTTCCCCCATGATTGCATGCTGGCCCGAGGTAATATCGCTTACTGTAAAACTATCTAGCGAGAGCCTTTCATTTCCGGCCTGGCGTACCGCATACATACGACCATTAGCCATAGCATCAAGAACATCGTCACGAGATTTTTCGCGAACAAGAAATATAGTTCGAATCTCGCCCAGTTTAGCTCCTTCATCCTCGCATAAATAGTTATTGCCACCATAACCCCATATTGGTTTTTTTCGCTTACCCTGTAGATATTCATTTAGCAATTTATCCCATTCTTGCCCAGGTTCAACCTGCACCACCGGGGAATCTCCGATAGACTGAAAACCTGTATATCCTGAAGTCAACATTAAATCCTCAGGGTGTGGTTCCGTCTTATAACTAATTCTCCCTTCCTGACTTATTACATTAGAGGCGTCCATGTCATTCCAAAAAATTAAGCCACCAGTATTATTCACATAGTTAATTAATTCCTGATAGGGCTTAGCACCTAAATCCCCACTATACTGATCGAAAGGAGAACTGCGAAACGGCATATTATTGATCGCGACAAGAAATATAATACCTGCAACTAACTTGCTGGCTTTTTTCTTATACCCTTTGAGCACTATGAAGAGGGATAATAAAAATAAGGCCACACATCCTATAAAAACATTCCGATATTCAGAAAAATAACGTTTAGAAAAATTACTATCTAAAATGGGTAACTGCTCATACAGTTCAGGTGCATTAAGGCCTACTACGAAAAGATGTTTACCTACGTTATTAGCAACAAGGGTGTCCTTAAAAACATTTCCAGTCCAATAATAAAATGGGCTAACTTCCGCCCCAGAGATAAGAAGTGTCTCCTCTAACTGTCTATCATTATCATTTATTTCTGATATATAGGCCGATGCTCCAACAGTAAGGACCGATGAATTCTCACTTCGTTTTCTAATGATACGTTCCAAAGGAACCAACCCGTATTCTAAAGAATCACGGGCTTGGTCACCAAAAATAACCGCATCTATTGCTTTTGCGCGGGCCAGCTCAGCTACTTCCTGCAATGTTGAGCAACCTCGACTAAAGCGTGTTTTCACATCAGCAACTCCATCCAGCTGTATAAAACCAGCATAGGCAAAATCCGTTGCTAACAAGAAAATCATTGCCCCGGCTAAAACCACAGACATTTTAAAACCGTAATGTTCTTTCATTAATGGATGGTTTACCATAAATTTTTTATATTTGATTATTCTAAGTACTTGATTCAAAATCAAAAAAATCCCAAATACATCGTATCATTTATCCAATTAGGAGCCTAGAAAAGACCGATTAAGTGCTAAATCAAGTAACCATGGAATTATTTCTAGTTAATCACCTAACTTTAAAAGGCCAAAAAAAACTCATGCTCCATTATTTGATTTGTTTTTTAGAACTATGATATAATTCAGTATGTAAATTAAATAACACCCTTCCGCTCCTCGAATTCCAAAAGTTGGTCAACCAAATACGAAGTATGCTTATCATTCTAAAAGACTGCTTAAAGGATGGCATCTAATGACCAAAAAAATTCTAGTCGCTGACGAAAGCATAACTATTCAAAAAATCGTGGCTATGGCCTTTGAAAATGAAGATTCTCTAGTAGAGGGGATCAGTAATGGAAAAGATGCGCTTGATCGAATAAAAATTTTCAACCCAAATATCGTCCTGGCAGATGTAAATATGGCTGAACTGTCAGGGTTTGAATTATCAAAAATAATTAAAAACGATCCAAAGTTTCATTCCATAAAAGTACTTCTTCTTGCTAGTGACCTTGAAGACTTTAATGAAAATTTATTTGATCGTTCTGGCGCTGATGATTACATTTCTAAGCCTTTTAAGTCGCAAGATATTATAAAAAAAGTTACTGACTTAATTTCAGCTATTACCCCTGATCAAGCTAAAAATACGATCGAACTGACTGCGATGAATCTCGATAAAACTATTAAACCCACTGAAGCAACTATTGAACTTTCTGCAGAAAGCTTGATCGCCGAAGATGACTTGGCCGTTGAGCCTTTCAACTCAGACTTAGAAGAACCTATTCCTTTGGCATCAGTAAACGAAATACAGCTGGAGACAGTAGTAGCAACACAAACCGGAGAAGACATACTCGATGTGATGATCGATGATATCGAGTCTTTTAAAGAATCATCTGATTCTACCACGAGTTTTGCTGATGAATTAAGCGCGGAAGCGCCCCCCACGCAGGAAGATGAAATTGGAGATGAGCTGGATATAGCTTTTCAGGAAATAGCAAACTTCGCCTCTCAAGGAAAACTTAAAAATCTTTCTAATGTCGAATTAAAACCAACAAATGAACACTTAAGTTTGGATAATATTACCCCCGAGCCAGAAGATCTACTAGGGGAAATGACACCATCTAAGTTGGGAGGGCGGGGAGGCTTAGTTGGACCTGACTTAATCAAGGAAAGCCTTTCTTACCTTGCAGAAGTATCACGTGAATCAAACAGTACCAACTGTTCTTCCTATGCTGATGATGGTCAGCTAGAGAAAGAACAAACCAAACATGATAGTTTAGAGGATATGATTAATACATCTATTGAAAAAGAAATCTCTAAACTTGGAGAAAGCATTAAGCAGTCTATAAGAGAGGTAGTGCGGGAGATCACCCCGAAAATAGCTAGAGAAATTATTATAGAAGAAATTGAAAAAATAAAAAAACTATAAGAGATGCCAATCGTTCCTCTAGCCCATTCTTTAAAAAAGAACTACCTTTTTTGATTTTCAAAATCTCTACAGAGTAATTTTTTATGTGTATAGTTGCTATTTTTTTGTCTTAAGAATCAACTTAAAAAAACAAACTATGGACCAATTAGAAAAAATATACAGTCCCAAGGAAGTTGAGGAACGTTGGGGAAAATATTGGGGGAAAAATCGATTATTTCACGGCGATGAAACTTCAAAAAAAACACCATTTTCAATTGTTATCCCCCCTCCAAATGTTACCGGATCATTACATATCGGACACGCATTTAATAATACACTTCAGGATATCCTAGCCCGTTGGAAGCGCATGTTAGGATTTGCCGTCTTATGGCAGCCTGGGACAGACCATGCTGGCATCGCTACTCAAAATGTTGTTGAGCGCCAGTTACATGCGAAAGGAATCAAACGACAAGATATTGGACGCGAAGAGTTTATTAAACGTGTATGGAAGTGGCGGCATGAATCTGGCGGTACTATTAATCACCAGCTAAGTAAACTTGGAAGTTCTCTAGACTGGGAAAGAGATCGATTTACTATGGATGAAGGCCTTTCTAAAGCAGTTAGAGAGGTTTTTGTTACTCTTTACGAAGAAGGGTTAATCTATAAGGGTGACTATATTACAAACTGGTGTCCTAGGTGCCAGACAGCCTTATCAGATTTAGAAGTCGAGCACAAAGAAATCCAAGGGTATCTTTACAATATTAAGTATCAATTCAAAAACCATCAAAATTCTTTGATTATAGCGACAACCCGCCCAGAAACTTTGCTCGGTGATACAGCTGTTGCAGTGAATCCAAAAGATGAGCGCTACAAAAATATGATCGGGAAAACTCTCATTCTCCCAATCTTAGGACGTGAATTGCCTCTCATCGGAGATGATTATGTTGATTCCTCTTTTGGATCGGGAGCGTTGAAAGTAACTCCTGCTCATGACCCTAATGATTTTGAACTTGGACGACGTCATAACCTTGATTTAATCAATATAATGCGCCCTGATGGTTCGATGAATGAAAAAGCAGGAGCTGGCTATATA
>Ga0115000_10000486_pt1 | contig 36922 bp, 32 predicted proteins | sample ArcticOcean_MG_C_6_FD_89690 | JGI IMG/M metagenome (GOLD analysis project Ga0115000, IMG submission 89690) | Marine microbial communities from western Arctic Ocean - ArcticOcean_MG_CB8_128 | ecosystem: Environmental > Aquatic > Marine > Oceanic | place: Arctic Ocean: Canada Basin | collected...
ACCTTGCTCGGGTTGCCGCTGTTGAGGCAATACCTGCTGACGAACCCGTTCGAGCCTCGGTATCGGTCCTGCCATTGATGGCTGAGCAGCTGGGTGTCTACGAGCTCGACTTCTCAGTCGGTGAGTTCGACGGCGAAGACCCTGATGTCGCCGTGCCATTGGGGGAACGCCTGAACGACGTCATAATCGAGATCACACGCAATGTTGATTGGCTTATCTTGGACCGAAATGTCGAAGGTATCGAATCCCAAATTGGGACCTTTCGGGTCCGGCTGGCGGATGCAGGCTGGGACTTGTTGGGCGAGCCAGGAGCAAGCAGTATCGAGGTCTATGAATTTACCGGGATAGTCAGTGCGGTCCCGCACGCTTCGGAAGAGCTGATCGGTCTATCTGGTTTCGCTCCTCTCGACGATGCTGCAGCGACTGGTGATGATGCTGCTGAGAGCGACGACAACGCCGTGACAGGTTCCGGTAGCTAGAAGAGCGTTGAAGTATTCCGGCGTGCTGCGTTTCCGTAACCTGCTAAATGTCAGGGTGCGTCGGACACGCCCTGATGACCCTGTGCTTCTAGCGCTTGGCGGATCGACCCGGCGAAGTCGCCAAGTTGGCCGTGGTCAACAGTTGTGGCAGCGTTAACGAAATTCATATCGCTCATATCGTTCAGCTGCAAAATATGGATATGGGTATGCGGGACTTCGAAGCCAGCGATCATAAGCCCGACACGTTCTGGCGAGAACACCGACTTGATGGCGTTGCCGAGGTGATGTGACACCGACATCATGTGAGCTGCATCGACAGCGTCAATGTCGGTCCACTGATCGACTTCGACTCGAGGTACCACGAGCGTATGCCCGTCAGTGATGGGGTTAATTGAAAGGAAGCCGACGCAGACCTCGTCGCTCCAGACAAAATGGCCAGGCAAGTCGCCGTTGATGATGAGACTGAAGACCGTTGGCATTCAGACATCGTATGCTGGCCGCCGACGTCCGGTAGGGCAGCAGGGGAGTGCCCTGTTGGTTGCCCGCCGCCATCGTCATCGGAGGACAGCAGTGGTCAACAGCAGAACGCCCATTTTTGATCGTGATGGCACGGTCGAAGGATCGGACGCGATCCTTACGGTTCCCAACCTGTTCACCTTGGCCCGGTTACTTTGTGTGCCAATCCTGCTGTGGTTGATTCACTCCGCCGAGCGCCCTTATGCGGCGGCGGTGCTGCTGGCGGTACTCGGGGCCACCGACTGGGTCGATGGGTACCTTGCCAGGCTGCTGAACCAACAGTCAAAGTTTGGGCGGATCTTTGATCCGACTGTGGACCGATTGATGTTTTTGGTCGCGCTCATCTCCATGCTGATCATTGACGCTGGACCCACGTGGTTTCTGATAGCGGTGTTCGCCCGTGAGGCGCTTGTGGCCATCGCTGCGTTGTATCTGGGTGCTCGCGGTGTGCGCACGGTGAAGGTAAGTTGGTGGGGCAAGACTGCAACGTTTGGCCTATTATTTGCCTTACCGTTGTTCCTGGCTGCGGCCGCCGAGCCTGCCGGCGAAGGCGTGTATCGGGCGCTGGCTTGGATCATTGGTCTTCCGTCGCTGGCCTTAAGTTGGGCATCTGCAGTGGGATATTTCCCGTTACTACGAGACCAGACTAGCTCGCCACTCGAAGTCTCGACCTAAAGTCAAGGTTTTGGTCCTCGCCCCGATGGACTACGGTTCCGCTTATGCTTGTGCCTGTCGACTTGCGCTACTCTCACGATCATCAATGGATCCGCGTCGAAGGCGACGTGTGGCGAGTCGGAATTACCGAGTTTGCCCAAGAAGCGCTTGGTGAGGTCACCATGGTGCGGATATACGGTGCTGATGGCGGCGTCATTGAGCAACGCTGCACGCCTTCGCCTATCTCCGCTGGGGCCGAGATGGGCGAGATCGAAGCGTTCAAGGCTATGACCGATCTTTATATGCCGGTTGACGCTGTGGTCGTCGAAGCCAACGCAGCCTTGGACGACTCGCCTACGGCCGTGAACAACGACCCTTACGGAGACGGCTGGTTGTGCACCGTGCGACCGAACGCCGCCAGCGATGTAGGAAATCTCCTCGATGCGCAGGCCTACCGCGAACTGATTGGCTACACCGATGACTGAAGTCGTCTGTTCACGTTGTGGGCACCCAAACAGTGAGGCGTCGAACTACTGCTCGTCATGTGGCTTTGACCTGCGCCGGTCGCAGCAAGAGCCTACCTCAGAGCATCTGGCCGTCATCATTGACGGCACCGAAGCTGCCGCTGATAGTCGGGTCATCGACAGCGATGCTAGGAGCAGCGAGACTGAACTTGGAGCGAGGGGAACCGCAGTATTTGTTGTGAGGCGCGGCGCTAAAGCAGGTGCTCGCTATGGGGTGACCAAGAGATTCACCACTATCGGGCGCCATCCTGACAGCGACATTTTCCTTGACGATGTGACCGTGAGCAGGCGCCACGCTGAGGTGCACCGCGAGGGTGATGCTGTTCTGCTAAACGACGTAGGTTCGCTGAATGGCACCTATCTCAACCGCACCCGAATCGACTCGGAAAGTTTGCGCTCTGGTGACGAGGTGCAGGTTGGCAAGTTTAAGCTCGTGTTCCTGGCGGACGAATCATGAGCGAATCCCTTTCCTCGAGCAGCGATCGTGCCGATGATGGCCCGCTCGATCACAAGTCGATCGGTGAAGTCTTAACCCTGCTGCAAGACGACTTCCCCGACATCTCGATCTCAAAGATCCGTTTTCTCGAAACCCGTGGCTTGGTTGAGCCACACAGAACCCCATCTGGCTATCGCAAGTTTGCAATTGCTGACGTCGACCGGTTGCGGTGGATTCTGTCTATGCAACGAGATCATTTCCTGCCGCTACGCGTCATCAAGGAACGTCTCGACCAAGGGCTAGACCTGGACATGACTACGGTGGGCGATGCAGGCAAAAAAGCTGCCGCCGCTGCTGTTCCTCGATCCACGCCGTCACGGTTTCGTGCTCTCGGCCCGAGCGCCGATGACCTTGACCCGATCGGTCTAGCTCGGCACGCTGGTCTGAGCGCACAACAACTCGACCAGCTTATTAAGTTCGGACTGCTCGATCCTTACGATGATGGCCAAGGATCACGATTTACCAGCGACGAGCTCAAGGTCGCCAAGGCCGCTGCGAGTTTTCTCCAGCACGGGATCGAACCACGCCATCTCAAGGCGTGGCGTGTGGCCGCTGAGCGCGAAGCTGACATGTTGGAACAGATTGTGGTGCCGACGACACGTAAAGGCTCGCCCGAGTCTGCGGCTCGGGCGCGTGAAGTTGCCGATGACTTGGTCAATATGGGCAATGTAATTCGCGAGACCATCATCGTGAAGGTGTTGCGAGAACGACTCGGATATGGCTCCGACTAACCAGCCGTTCTAGGGGTAGTGTGTTCTTGTGATAGCAATGAAACTGGTTGGTGTTCGAGTCGAGATGCCGAGCAACACGCCGATCGTGCTGCTGCAAGAGACCAGTGATGACACGCGGATGTTGCCGATCTTCATTGGCCAAGCTGAAGCGACCGCTATAGCTCTGGCGCTCGAAGACGTCGACACGCCTCGCCCCATGACACACGACCTTGTCCGCGACCTGCTGGTGGTGCTGGGAGCGACACTCGACAAGGTCGTGATCACAGATCTTCGCGATAAGACGTTTTACGCCGAGTTGCATTTGTCTATCGGTGATACGACCCAAGTCGTTTCGTGTCGACCCTCTGATGCACTCGCAATCGCAGTGCGAACTGATTCGGACATTTTTGCCGAAACCAATGTTGTCGATGCTGCCGGGTTCATCCCGGAACCAGACGACGATGATGAAGACGAAGACGATGGTGAGACCGTCGAAGAGGTCTTGGACGAATTCCGTGAGTTCATCGACAATATTAATCCCGAGGATTTCGGCGGTTAATTCGCTTTATCTGTCGACTGCTCGGTTGTCGACTAGTTCACCTTGGTGTTACTCCTGTTGCTGCTGTTGCTAGAGCATCGTTGACTGGCTCGCCGGTACCGCCTACTGTCGTAAACCTCAACCCCGTAATTCCGCTGGTGTGGTTATAGCCACGGCAACATTGCGGTGCGACCCACCACAGTCGACGAACCCTTACCACCACACACCCAGGATCTCCTGCACATGGCCTCCGAGCAACTATCTATCGACTCTATTACCGGGATTTCCGTCGATGGATTCCCCGCAAAACGCACCACTGAGATCGTTGGTATCAGCTATCGCCAACTCGATTACTGGGCGCGCACCGATCTGGTGAAGCCGACCTCGCCTGCGGCAGGTAGTGGCAGTCGCCGTACCTACTCGTATAAGAATCTGCTCGAACTCAAAGCTGTCAAGCATTTACTGGACGCTGGTATCAAGCTCGAATCGGTTCGTAATGTTTTCGAGTACCTGCGCGATCAACTCGACCAAGACCCGACTGAAGTCAACCTCGTGATCAGTGGCGATGCCGTCATGATCCAGAGCGGCGAACAGATCATCGACTTGCTCCGTAACGGCCAGGGCGTACTCAACGTGCTTCCACTTGCTGGCGTGCAAAGCGAAGTGAATGCTCGCATCGTCGAGTTGTATCCTGATTACGACATGGCCAACGCCACTATCAACCACGGTAGCGTTGCGCAATAACGGTTCATTTATGCGCGTTCGGGTGTTCAGTCCCGCTGCGTAGCAGGGCTCAAGAGTTACGGTGCGAGTGACCGCCTTCGGTGTTGGAACTAGCGTGGACAACTCGTAGGTCTGTGGGTCCAGGGCGAGAGGCGAGCACGACGACCGCCGCCGGGTCCGCCATATAGCCGACGTTACGGCCAGGTTCTGCTAATTGCCAAAGGCGTTTCTACAAGACGTCGACGCTGTGCTGGGCCAACAAGTGATCAATGAGTACAAGCAGCGTCATGGCTTCGACCATGGGTACTGCACGGGGAAGCACGCACGGATCGTGGCGCCCCTTTGCCTCGAGCTCTACCGAATTACCGTCACGATCGACAGTCTGCTGAGGCGAGGAGATCGTGGCAGTCGGCTTGAACGCTGTGCGGGTCACGATGGTCGCTCCGTTGCTGATACCACCTTGGACTCCGCCCGAGTAGTTGGTTTCGGTGCGAGGAGTGCCAGGGGTATCGCCTGGCAGGAAGGCGTCATTGTGATCGCGCCCGGTCATCTGGGTGCCTGCAAAGCCTGACCCTATTTCGAAGCCTTTGGCAGCGGGAAGCGATATCAGCGCGCCGGCTAGGTCAGCGTCGAGCTTGCCGAAGACAGGAGCTCCAAGGCCAGGTGGCACATGACGCGCCACACAAGTGACGACACCGCCCAGCGAGTTGCCATCGCGGCGAGCCTGTTCGATGGCAATTGTCATAGCGGCGGCTGCGTCCGGGTCCGGGCACCGAGTCGGATCGGCTTCGACTTGATCGAGGGTGACGGTGTCGGCGTTGACTGATGCTTCGATGTCATGCACGCTGCTGACCCAGCCAAGCACCTCGATACCGGCCATCTGAGCAAGCAATTTACGTGCGATTCCTGCAGCAGCAACTCGGCCAATCGTTTCGCGGGCACTGGCGCGGCCGCCGCCCTGCCAGTTGCGGAGGCCGTACTTGGCTTCGGTCGTGTAGTCGGCGTGTGATGGCCGAAACAGGTCTCGCATATTGTCATAGGCGCCGGGCCGGGCGTCCTTGTTCCGCACCAGCATGGAGATTGCCGACCCCAGGGTCGTCCCCTCGAAGGTGCCGGACAGGATCTCTACTTGGTCAGCTTCTTGGCGTTGCGTGACCAACCGACTCTGGCCAGGACGCCGCCGATCAAGGTCTGGCTGGATATCGGTTTCGGTCAGAGCGAGACGCGGCGGGCAGCCGTCGACGATGCAGCCGACACCGCCGCCATGGCTCTCACCGAAAGTGGTGACACGAAAGACGCGTCCAAAGGTGCTTGTCACGTCAGTCAGGATACCCAGTAGCGCGGCCAGCAGCGGGACAGTATCTACAGTTCAAGTAGCGCCTGCTCGACGACCTCGCTGAGTGCAGGGTGAATATAGAGCGGACCGGTCGCCATCTCGTCGACCGTCAAACCGAATCGCATACCCAAGACAAGCTGCTGGATCAGCAGTGAAGCCTCGTGGCCGATGATGTGAGCGCCGAGTAGTAACCGGGTGTCGGGGTCGCAGATGACCTTGCAGAAGCCATGGTCATCCTCCATTGCCCAGCCGTATGCCGTGGACCCGTAGGGCTGCGAATGGGCAATGTAGTTGACGCCCTGGGCCTTGAGGTCACGTTCGGTTTGGCCGACTGTAGCGATCTGTGGGTGGGTAAACACCGCCGATGGAGCACCGCTGTAATTCACGATCTGGAGATCGTCGGGGTTGTGAATATTGTGGGCGACAACCTTGGTCTCAGCGTTGGCGGTGTGCTTGAGCTGCATGGGATTGCTGATGTCGCCGAGTGCCCAGATCCCATCGACCCCGGTGCGCTGATGATCGTCGACCACCACATAACCCGATTCGTTGATTTCAACACCGGTTTCGGCAACGGCGAGCTGCTCGCCGTTCGGGATACGCCCGGTTGCGACCAGAAGCTCGTCGACAACCAGTGGATCGCCGGTCGGGAACTCGATGATGATTTCGTCACCTTCGTAACGGACCTGCGTGGGGGTCTCCCCGCAGCGCAGGTCGAATCGTTCGCCAAATACCTGGGTAAACCGTTCGGAGATCTCGTCGTCGTGGGCCCGCAGCAACTGCTGGCTGCGGTTGATCATCGTGACATGGGAACCAGCGGCCTGGAAGACGTGGCCCATCTCGCAGGCGATAAAGCCGCCGCCCAAAATGGCAAGCCGGCGTGGTGGTGTAGGAACCCGCATAATCGTGGCTGACGTGTGGAACCGAACGTCATCAAGACCAGGGATGTTCGGGATTCGAGGACGTGCGCCGGCAGCGAGCACGATGGTGTTGGCCGTGATCACCTGATCGCCGACTTGGACCTGCTTGTGTCCCACAAACAGGGCGTCTTCGGAGAAGACCGTCACATTGTCGAGTGAGCGCCGGTAGTCCTCACCGCCGGCCGCGATTGGGTCGATGCGACTAAAGACACGTTCGACGATTTCGGACCAGCGCACGTTGTCGACATGTGCGTCTACCCCGAGTGCTCCAGCGGTGCGGACTGTCTCGACGATGGACGCTGGGTAGATGAACATCTTGGATGGAATGCATCCCCGGTTTAGGCAGGTGCCGCCGAACACGTCTCGTTCGACGATGGCTACCTTCCAGTCGTCGAAGTCGTCGGTCAGGATCGAGTTCCCTGAACCAGCGCCGATAATGATGAGATCAAACTGTTCCACAACGGCAGGTTACTCACCGGCAGTAGCGGTGAGCGTCGCTGCGGCGAGCGTTCTTAGTGGCGCGTTTGCTTGTGCTGTGATGTTGGAAACTGACCGAATGCCCAGCAGCATGTGAGGAGTGGATCCTGGATTCTCAGTGCCGGCAACCGTTCTCGATGCCTTTGGGCTTGACGATGCACATGTCGAGTTGCTGACAGGCGGGCGGACGAATCGGACTCTGCGGGTTCGTGCAGGGCGCGATCTTGTTCTTCAGCAAATGCGAAGGTCGACGCAGAGCGACTTGCTGGGGATCATGGAGAACCTGGTTCGGGTCACGTCACATCTCGACTGGCGCCGAGCCTTCGAGCATCAAGGCGACAGCTGGTATCCACATCTAGTTCCTGCAAATGATGGCAAGCCCTTCATTATGACAGCCGAAGGCGATGTATGGCGGGCCTTCGTATACCGCAAGGGTCAGATTCTGCGCTCGGCGCAACCGATGGCGTCCCTTGCCAGTGCTGCAGCGATGTATGGGCGTTTTTCCGCAGAAACAGCTGATCTCGGTGGGCCACCGTTACTCGAGACGGCACCCGCTTTCCATGATCTCGACCGGATTTACTCGGCACTTCTCGGTGAGCTTGAGCATGCCGCTGCTGAACGTCGAGCTCCGATCGAACCGCTGCTAGCGACGGTACATGATCTGAAGCGATCACTCGATCAGAGATGCGCTGCTGATGGGGTCCATTGGTCCCCTGATCGGGTTGTGCACAACGACGCCAAGCTCTCAAATGTGCTGTTCGATCGAGACCGCGGGCGAGCGACGGCGGTACTTGACCTTGATCTCCTCATGATGGGCCCATCGTGGCACGACGTAGGCGACCTGATACGCAGCGCCTGTTGGCACGCTCCGCACGGTCAAGCGCCAGCATTTTCTGTCGAGTTGTTCGACGCTGTTGTTGGGGCCTTCGTCGAGGCGGCGACCGAGACATTGCGAGACGACGAAATCGTGAGTTACGCACTGGCGGGGCCAATGCTCAGCCTCGAGTTGGGCATGCGGTATCTGCACGACCATCTTCGAGATGAACCGCATTTGATGGTGCGCGGCGACAATGGCCATTTCATCCGCGGCCACGCCAATATAAAGCTCGCCCAGGAATTGCTCGGCGCCTACGATGCAGTACGCCAAATTGTGGACGGCTTCGTCGACGAACGGTGAGCACAACCAAAGGAATCCTCCATGAAGTGGACTCACTCTGAAAAGGCTAGTCGTGACTTCAGCGATGAGCGCTCCGGCGGAGTGGCACATCATGGCGGTCGAAGCAGCACCGCAAGGTCGGCGATACATCCGAATAGAGGGTGACTGTGGCTTCTCGATTTGGCAACGACCTCGTTGCATCCATTGAACTGGCGCAGCGATGGGCGATTCACGACCCTGACCCAACGACTCGGCGAAGCACCGACGCGCTCGTCAACGCTGGTGACCCTGCCCTGATTCGGCTCTTCACCGGGCGCATCGCTTTCGGGACAGCGGGCCTGCGGGCCGAGGTCGGTCTCGGGCCGAACCGCATGAACGCCTTAGTCGTGAGACAGACCACCGCAGGCGTGGTGGCCTGGCTGAAAGGAGCGGGTATCGAACGGCCGCGCGTGGTGATTGGCTTCGACGCTCGGCATGATTCTCAGCAGTTTGCCGCTCATGCTGCTGCGGCGGCGATTGCTGGGGGAGCGATGCCGTTGCGCAGCGATGCATGGGCGCCTACGCCGATCTATGCACATGCCCTGCTTGTCGAGCAGGCCGACGCTGCGATCGTTATTACGGCGAGTCACAACCCTCCAGCAGACAACGGTTACAAGCTTTACCTGGGCGATGGTCTGCAACTCGTTGACCCGGCTGATCTTGAAATCGCAGCCACGATTGATGCGTTAGCAGCGTCATGGCATCAGCATGGGTCTGCGATCGACGACGCGTTCGCCGAGCTCGATGATGCTGACCTATGTTCGACCGAAGTGTGGGTCGCCGATCACCGCACGAGTGCCTTGGCTGCGCTCTTCACTACAAACCGTGATGTCTCGGTTTCCTATACCGCAATGCATGGAGTTGGCGGGAAGCCGGTCATGCAGGCCTTCCAGGCTGCTGGCTTCGCCCAGCCATTTGCTGTACCTGAACAGCATGAACCCGATGGCGACTTTCCCACCGTGTCGTTTCCGAATCCAGAGGAGCCGGGCGCGTTCGACCGGGTGATTGCGGTGGCACAGCGACATAACGCTGATGCTGCTCTGGCCAATGATCCTGATGCAGATCGCCTGGCTATGGCAGTACCCAGGCGCTCCGGCGATGGGTTCGTGGCGCTCAGCGGAAATGAGGTAGGCGTGCTTCTGGCCGACCATGTTCTTCGCCATACCAGTGGCGATGATCGGGTGATGGCACGGTCGGTGGTATCGAGTCGACAGATCGATGCAATGGCGGCTCGTGTTGGGCTGGCGGTCGAAGTCACGCTCACCGGATTCAAGTGGGTGGCACGCCCGATCTTGACCCGTGCACCTTCGCCCTACATATTCGGTTTCGAGGAAGCGATTGGTTATTGCATCGGCGACCGTGTCCGCGACAAGGATGGGGTGACAGCAGCGCTGGTCGCAGCGGAGATGCTTGCCACGTTGAAACGGTCGGGATTCACCGTCTGGGATCGCCTTGACGAACTTGCTCTAGAACATGGTGTCTACACGAGTCATCCAATCAGTGTGCGATTTGACCAAGACCCGCAACGTGTCCGAGAGCTCATGCAGCGGGTCGACGCATCACCTCCGACCCATCTGGGCGGGTCGCCCGTGGTCGAGTCGGGCCCGGTCGGGCTTGGGTTGTTACCCGCCACACCGGGACTACATCTGGTGACTCTCGACGACACCCAGGTCATAGTGCGGCCTAGCGGTACCGAGCCGAAAATCAAGGCCTATATCGAGGTGATCCAGCCGGTGAATGACGGCGATGTAACGGCGGCACGAAACGCCGCAGACGAACGGATTGCCGCTGTCGTCGCCGATGTTCAGGCACTACTCAGCTAAGACTGGGTGAGGGTCGGGCCTACAAGGGATTCATGAAGGCAGGTGATCCAGAAGCGGCCGCTCGCTCAAGGGAGCCACTCGTCTAGGGCGAGCACCCAGAAGGAAACGAAAGCGTTGGGGGCGCGACAGATTCAGCGCAGGGCTGACCTAGGGAAAAGGCTCGTCGGTTCGCTAATTACCGGTGAGCCTTGCTACGGCTTGGGCGAACTCGGCCACAGTGTCACTAATGATGTCGGCGACCGACCGCACGCTGTCGATTCGGCCAGCAACTTCGCCGGTGAGCGCTATTGCGGCCTCCATGTCGCCGCCGAAGTACAGCGCTTGGGCATCACCAAAGTCGTTGAACACATTGTGCTCAGCTGTCACGAGCGCTTCCGTCTTGGTGGTGCGTAGAGCCCGCAGCGCAGGCGAGTGCTGACTGTTCAGGAACACGGTGTCGGTTTCAGCTGCAGCAACAATCGCGTCCTTCCAGTTGGTGTGAACCGGGCTTTCGGCGGCCGAAACCATACGGGTACCCATCTGGACACCCTCAGCACCCAGAGCGAAGGCCGCAGCCATCGTCGCTCCATCACAGATGCCGCCAGCGGCAATGATCGGCACGTCGACACGCGACCGGATCAGCGGTAACAGGACCATGGTCGACACAGGTGTGGGGCTCTTGAAGCCGCCGCCTTCGCCACCCTCGACTACCAGCCCGTCAACACCTGCGTCGACGGCTTTGAGCGCTGCGTTCAGGGTTGGGACCACGTGATAGACGGTCAGCCCCGCTTCTTTCAGGATGCCGGTGTATTTGGTCGGCGAGCCCGCCGAAGTGGTGACAAAGCGTATGCCCTGGTCGATTACGAACTCGGCAATTTTAGGGTCACGCACGAATGCCTGGGCGATATTGACGCCGAAAGGCCGGTGAGAGCCATCACGCATGGCCCGGATTTCACTCTTGACAGCATCGAGTTCGCCCGACGAGGTCTCAATGATCCCACAGGCGCCAGCGGCACTGACCGCTGAGGCGAGTTGGCTGCGAGCGATCCAGCCCATCGGCGCCTGCACAATCGGGATCGGAACACCAAGATCGCGGGCGACCCGGTTGTTGAACGCGGCCGGAAGACTGGCTACGTCGACCGTCATCGGTCAACGGTGCTTGGGTCGCGCTGTTTCTGGATCTCGTCACATTCGGGGCAGACCGGATACCGCTTCGGGTCGCGGCTTGGCACCCATACCTTGCCGCAGAGAGCTGTCACCGGCTCACCGGTAACGGCAGACTTCATCAGCGCTTCACCGCCACCGATCACATAATGAGAAAACCGGTCGTGGTCGCCCTCGTCAAGCTTGGCGTCGGGCGGGGCTACCTGGGTATCTGTCGACATGAACGCCAAGTGTAGGCTTGCTGCTCGTACCGTGACCCGGTGGCTGAGACAACGATGTACACCGGTAGCGGCGAGCTGACGATCAAGCGTCCTCACACGCCGACGTCCTCGCCATTACGGGCCTGGTCCACCGCCGATGTGCTGGTGATAGACGAACTGGTTGGCAAAGGGGGCGGCTCTGAGCCAGCCCGCGAGTCGTTGGGCCGGCTACTCATCATCAACGATGAGTTCGGCGCGTTGACGTGTGCATTAGCGGCATCAGAGCCGACCGTGTGGACCGATTCGGTACTTAGCCGGCTGGCGATCGACCAGAACCTGGAAGCCAACGGTCTGCCAGCAATGAGCGCCGATCGCCATGTGCGTGGGCACGAACAGCCGGTGGGGAGCTTCGACACGATCGTGGTCCGTATCCCAAAGACATCCGCGCTACTCGAACACCAACTGCGCGTGGTCGCCTCGATTGCTGAACAGGGCGCATCGGTGGTGGGCGCAGGTATGACTCGCCATATCCACAATTCCACGATCGCTGCGTTCGATAAACTGATTGGTCCAACCACGACATCGCGCGCAACCCGAAAGGCGCGACTGATCCACACCAAGCCGAATGGACAGAGCGAGCCTTCTGTCGAACTTGGCGCAGACGAGTTTGTTACGAGCAACGGTGTGCGAATCGTCGAGCTACCGGGCACCTTTAGCGCAGGACACCTCGACGTGGGCTCTGCGTTACTACTCAAATTTTTGAGCGGTCTACCCGTTTTAGGAGAGTCACCAAGAGTGGTCGATTTGGGCTGCGGTAATGGGGCGATTGCGGCCGAGATCGCGACCTACTGGCATGACGCTCATTTCTTGTTACTCGATGTTTCTGACTTGGCAGTAGAGGCGGCAACTCGTACCTGGAAGGCGAATGGCCTGGGCCCGCGGATGACTGCGCAGGTCGCGGACGGCTTTGCGTCAACGCAGACGCAGTCGGTCGACATCGTGATAACGAACCCGCCATTTCACCAAGGGCATGCCCAAGATCACGAGATGACCGAGCGGCTTCTGGCAGATATGGCGCGTGTTCTGCGGCCAGGCGGCGTGGCCTATGTGGTGGCCCAGCGACATTTGAACCTACACACCCGTATGCGGCAGTGGTTCACCAGCGTCGAGGTCCCATCACAACATCCGAGTCATGTTGTGCTGGTAGCCACCAACGACGCCTAAAGAGCGTTACCAGTGACAGTGACAGGCGACGCTTCTCGCTAGCTGTTGGGTTAGCCGACGATGACAACCTTGGAGCCGATCGGCATCATGCTGGCGATCTGGGTAATGATCTCGTTGCGTACACGGACACAGCCGTTGGATGCGTACTGACCCATCAGTTCGGGGTTGCTGGTTCCGTGGAGAGCGATCTTGGGGATGTTGCCGCTAAAGGAGTTGAGGTCGTCGGAGAAGATGCCGAGGCTGATGAGGCGAGGGCCGTATGCGCTGCTCGGGCCAGCCATCACTTCTTCGACCCAACCGTTGGCAAGAGGTGTCCGTGATGAGCTCTTGCCGGTCACCGCTGTGGTTGTCAACAAGACGTTGCTGCCTTCGAAGATGGTCACGGTGTTGTTCGAGACATTGATCTGCAGCATGCGGTTCGAGGAACCCCAGACGAACTGGCTTGTCTGCACCCACGCGGTCGTGCCGTTCGGGCGGGCCGGTATAAAGACTTTGGCCCAGGTATCACCAGGCTGGCCAGCAAGCACCCGGTAGACAAGGGTGTTGCCGAACACGGTCGGGTTTACTGCGGGAAGAGCGGTGCCATTGAAGGTAGGCATGAAGATCGGACCACCGGGGGTGGTGTGCAACGTTGGGCGAGCCACGCTGGCGGCCAATGTGTGGGTGAAGGTGCCGCCAAAAGGTGCGTCCGCAGGCACATTGATCGGCGTGGTAGAGACTGATGCTGAGGTTGGCTGGGGAGCAGCGACTGGTGCTGAGGTTGGCTGGGGAGCAGTGGCTGTGGTTGCAGTTGGCTGGGGAGCCGGGGCTGTGGTTGCAGTTGGCTGGGGAGCCGGGGCTGTGGTCGCAGTTGGCTGGGGAGCCGGTACCGCCGTGGCTGTAGCGCTTGGTACCGCCGTGGCTGTAGCGCTTGGTACCGACAAAGCACTGGTTTGGGCTACCACTGCGGGCTGAGTCTGGTCAGCGACGGTGCTGACGGATTCGGCGGGTCCTGATGAACAACTGCTCAGGTTGAGGACAGCCAAAACCGTTAACAGGCTAACGAGAAGAGCGGAGACTGCAAAACCGAGGCGGTCTGGCCGCGAAGTTCCTATGCGCATAACTCTTTCAGTTTAGGTTGCGTGATCAGCTGGAAGGTGTTGTTTCGGCGTCAGTTGCCGATTTGGGGCCACCCCGGGACCAAGAAAGCGGCAACACACATCGCAAATGCAACGATTAAGACCGCGATATCGATTCTCCGAAAATCTGGTCTTTTCGGGTCAGGAGCGGTCGTTGATCCTCGACTTACCATCGCAGTCGCTAAATCTCGCGCTCGGCGATGACTACCGATGATGACGGCGGTAGAGATATCCCCGATGTAGGAGAAGGCTTCTCGCATTGGTTTATCGGATAGATCAGCTGGCGATGGTCGGTTGGTTACTGACTCGTTGACCACGTCGATCTCGTTGGCGACCAGCGGTAGCGATCGCACCGCTAGCGCCACAACAGAGCCGATCTCTTCGACCGGCACTCCAATATGGCGTAAGGGCCGAAGCAGACGACGCACGGCAAACCCAACTGCGGTCAGGCCGGTGGTCCAACTCAAGATACCAGCCCACAAGATCATGACGATACCAACCACTATGAGCCTGGCGTAATCGAGTAGTCCACCCACGCCGATCCCGATAACGAATGGTTCTTTACCAGATGCAGCCGCTCCGATGGCACCGCCGAACAGAGCGAAGCGCACGATGAGGGGGATCTTTGGCAGCACGGATCGAGGCAGATTGGCAAGCACGAATGTGGCTATTACCAATGCGGCGGCGAAGAGCACGTGACTCCACAACGGATTGAAGACCAACCCAACAGATATCACGATGCCGGCAACGACCTTGGTCTCGGGCGCCAAACGGTGGACAGGCGAGTCAACAGGAACTGGGCGGAAGAACGTCTGTGAGCGGCTCATGGGCGTAGCTCTTCAAGCCGGCCGTTCGTAAGCCGCAGCCGCTGATCGACATGAGGGGGTGCCCAGTCGATGTCATGGCTCACCACGATGATCGATGTTCCGGCTAGGCGGACACGATCGAGCGTGGATGCGAGTTCGGTGCGACCGCTTGCATCGAGCCCAGCGAGTGGTTCGTCTAGTACCAGCAGCGACACACCACGGGCGACGAGCCCGGCAAGCAGCACGCGCCGCTGTTCGCCACCGCTTAGTTCATCGATGCGGCGGCCGAGCAGATGTTGAAGGGCGAACAGATCGATGGTGGTGCGAAGGTTCTCGACTCGGGTGGCGTGACGTTCAGCGTCAGCAGAGGGTTCCTTGCCATCAGCGCGTATACCGGCGAGCGAGTGCAACTCGACTGACACTGTTGGGCGAAGTAGCTGCAGTCGTACGTGTTGATGGGCAAGCGCCCGTTTTAGTCCCTTGGCCTCTTCGATCTTGCCAGCGCTGGGTTTGGCGAGCCCAGCAAGAATGCGTGCGAGCGTCGTCTTACCGCTTCCGTTGCGGCCTTCGATCATGAGCATCTCGTAGCGATGGACTGACAAATTAACGCCTGCCAAGACCTCGTGGGCCCACGGCTGTGTTGGGTTGTGGGTGAAGCCAACGTCGCGCAGGCGCAAAAGTCGTGACTCGGCGACCGACGACGTAATAGTGCGCAGTTCAGTTGCTTCAACAGGAGTCACGGCCGGCTTTGGATTCGCCGAGGTAAGTACGATTCGCCGATCGGTTGCCGCCGCGTCGTTGCGGTGAGTGGTGCGCACGACTGCGGTGTCACGCAGCGCATCGAGTCGGTTGGTAATTCGCACTTGTTCTTCGGGATCAAGCATGGACGTGACTTCATCGGCCAGCAGGAGTTTGGGTTCACGACGCAAGGCTGACGCTAAAGCGAGTCGCTGTAGCTCGCCGCCAGATAGCTCGCTGGTAGGTCGATCCGGAGGTAACGCAAGTCCGACGTCGGCCAACGTCGCTGTCAAGTCAATTGGTGTGTCGAGGCCCCAGCGCAAGTCCTCCTCAACCGTGGTGCCCACGACTTGGGCTTCGGGTCGTTGACCGACACGTGCGGTACCTCCGAAGCTCCCGAGGCCGACGGTGCCGGAACGAATCACTGCATCGTGGTTGTCGATACCGGCTAGGGCGTCGAGCAGAGTTGACTTGCCAGCGCCGTTCGGGCCCTCGACGACAATATGTTCGCCAGGGTTGATCTCCAGGTGCAGCGGCACGGTGACAGTGGTTCCATTGCGCTTTAGCGCGATGCCGGCGATCTGGATGGGCAGCGGATCTGCATGATCGCCAGGCTGGAGAGAGAGCGGGGCTGGCTCGACCAGTGCTTTGTCGAGTCGCCGAAGAATTGCGCCACCGACTCCACGGATCGCCAGTGCATAGATCACGGTGTAGATGAACTCGGTGGCAGGTATCAGCAGCAGCCAGTTGTCGATTAGGAATGAAGAGGTCGATTCGAGTGCGCCGTCGGCCCAGTTTGCAGCTCGTTCGATGAAGCTGAGCCGTAGGCTCCCGAAAAGGCTGCCCACATTCGTGATGATGTTGCCGAAGCCATTGGCCTGGTTCTCGATGTTCTCGAAAACGAGGGTGCGAAGCTTGCCGTTGATTGCAACCGCCGGGTAGAAGAACAGCACGCTGAACGACATGGCTGGCCATGCGAGCAGTAACGAGAATGCAATGGTTCGGAGACGGCCCCATTCGCGGCGCAGCGAAATTCCACCGCACCAGCCGAAGACGCCCGCTAAGGCTGCTTGGCTCACCGGGCCAAGGCCGCCCAGAATGAGAGCGATCGACGCTGCTGCGCAGGTGGCGATGACGACCGCTCGGGTGCGTCGACGTGCTGCTAAGACAGCAACAACGAACGCTGCGAACACCTGGAAAAGGCTGCCGGAAGCGAGGATTCGTCCGGCTGCGAGCAGGGCGACCACGAGGGCTGCAGTAATCGCTGCGTCTGCGACTTCGGCGGCGTCGAGTGGCTCAGAGCGGCGCTTGGTTGCGACCTTTGGCGCGGCCAAAGTGCGGTCGAGGTCTGTGTCGTTAGGGGTGTGTTCGGTGCGACTCATGCGGCGACGATCTTGTCCAGGTGTTTGCGGATACGGGTCACGCTGACCTTTTCGCGTGCGCCAAGATGCTGAGCGAACGCGCTGATCCGTAGTTCTTCGAGTGACCAGGCAACCGCTTCGATCTCCTTTGACCAACTCATATGCCGCTGGACGGTGTCGTAGAAGTCTTCGACGCCCAGGATTTCATGCATCGAGGTGCGGTCTGCCATAACCCGAGTTGGCAACTTCTCGAGCCGGTACCTGATCCCGCGCAGGTAGCGGACCATGTCGTGAAACCGGTCGATGCCGATTGCGTTTAGGTGGCCAGGAAACACAAGCCGGTCGAGATGATTGCGGGCATCGTTGACACAGTCGGGTGGCAACTGATCACCGGAAACTATTGCCATACGGATGGCAGCTGTTTCGTCGATCATCTCGGCAGCGACGGGCGCCCACGTCGCTGCCAGCCGCGGCAGGTCGCTGCGGGCTTGTTTCTGTAATTGTGCGAAGTCGTCGCCGTCCCAGGGGATGCCAGCGTCATCGATGATCGTGCCCAGACATGCGAGCGTAAGGTCTTCGAACCACTCTTTACGTTCACCATGGGCAGTAAGCGTCAACGAGAGCAGACGAGGATTTGTCAATACCTGGTTCATTTCGCGAAGCGGAGCCTTCACAGTCAGGCGCAGCAGCTGACGGGCACCCCGCCACATCGCCGCAGATTGGGCGCCAGGTGAGGGCAGCAGGTCTATGCCGACCACGTCGGTACGGTCGACCAGAGCGGGATAGGCGATGGTCGCGCCTTGCCGTGCGCCCACCGAGACAGTCCTTGGAATAACCCCGAACTCCCATGTTGTAGCGCCCGCATGGGTGATGCCAGCCGAGCCTTCGTGGAGTGCCTGCTCTATGTCGGCTTGAAGTACGCCTCGTAGCGTGTCGAGATCAGCGCCCTCGGCAAGCACTTCGCCATCGTCATTGACGATTCGGTAGTGGGGGCGTAGTGGCTGGGGAAGCGAACGTGGGTCGAGCGCATCGAAGGGTAAAGACTCGCCGATGCGGCGTTCCAGCGCCTGCCGCAGCCCCCACGCAAACGCGGCAGTGTCTGCATCAGTGCTGGTTGCCGGGTCGGGTAGCTCGGCCAAGATTCGGTCCACCGTTTCAGGAACCGGCACTAACCGCTTCCGTAACGTTTTGGGTAGCGCCCGGACTAGGGCAATGACGGCGTCTCGGCGATGGCCGGGAACAACGCCAAGGAACGTCATAGCTTCGATGCTTGTTGCGGCCGTTACCGGGATATCGACAGCTACCGAGGTGGCCGCGTCCTGGTAGTCCAACGCCAGGCGCATGCCGCCGTGGCTGATTTCGTCGGGGAACTTGGCCTCGTCGACCGTCGACTCTTCTTTGGTGATGAGATCGTGCACTGACATTTCGAGCAGGTGCGGATCCTCGATCGAGGCTGGGCCAAACCATGATTCGAAGTGCGTTCCGCTAGTGACATGTCCTGGCAGAGCGTTGTCGTAGTACGACCAGACACGGTCGTACTCGTCATCGAAACTGCGTTGAGTAGCCCGAACAGCAAGATTGCGGGCCTCGCGTCGGACCGAGGCATTCGTTACCTCGAAGGCGTGCGGCTGGTGGTCCCAGTCGGCCTCGATAAGTGCGTGATGAATGAACATTTCCCGGGCGGTGGCTGGGTCGTGGCGATCAGCCGGGACCAAGCGGTCAGCAATGATTGGTAGGCCGTGCAGTCGAACGGTCTCTGTGGTCATTGCCCGCCCGCTTTGTGGATCCCATACCGCATCGCCGACCTCGACCGAGGTCAGATGGTCAGCGGGCGCTTCGAGCCATTCGGGATTGATCGGGGCGACGGTTCGAGCCCACAACCGACTGGTCTCGACCAGAGTGGCCGCCATGATCCAGTCAGGCTTGGTCTCGAAGGCGGTGGAACCGGGTTGGATCGCAAAGCGAGCGTTGCGTGGACCGAGATATTCGTGTGAACGCCCGACGCGCATGCCGACCTGCGACAACATGCCAGCGAGGACCGCTCGGTGAATGTCGTCGCCCCAGTTCGACGGATCGGCAGAACCGGAACCGAGCGAGACATCGAAGTCGCTGCTGTAAGTGTTGGCGAGCCCCATCTCTTCGACCGCTGAACGAAGCTGCTCGATGGTGTCGAACCACTCGCTCATCCGTTGGGCGTGCAGGAATCGGTCGCGGCACCATTTGGTGAACTGACGGCGGTTCAAACTTCGCCGCTTGCCGCTGGCGAGATGCCAGAGATGTAAGAGGGTGAGCACATCACTGCGGTCGTCGACAAAGGGGGCGTGGGCCTCGTCGGCTGCCTTCTGTTTTTCTCGAGGGCGTTCGCGAGGGTCCTGAACAGCGAGGGATGCGGCGATGATGATGGCTTCGAACAAGCAGCCTTCTTCGTCGCCAGCCAGCACGATGCGTCCGAGTCTTGGGTCGATCGGGAGCCGAGCGATCGACCTACCGGTGTCGGTCAGCCAGTCCCGGCCAGCATTGCCTGCCTCGGGTACAGCGGGTGAACGAACAGCGCGGAGTTCATGAAGCAATCGCACGCCGTCGGTCACGGCGCGAGGGTCTGGCGGGTCGATAAATGGAAACTCAAGAGGCGACCCGAGTCGCTGATTGGCCATCGTCAAAATCACCGACGCGAGGTTTGTGCGTTGGATCTCAGGTTCGGTGAACTCGGGCCTAGCGTCGAAGTCTTCTTCTTCGAAGAGCCGGATTGCGATGCCTGGACCCAGGCGTCCGCAACGGCCACTGCGCTGATTGGCAGATGCCTGCGAAATCGGCTCGATCGGCAGGCGTTGTACCTTGGTTCGCTGGCTGAATCGAGACATGCGGGCTTCGCCGACATCGATGACGTAGCGAACGCCAGGAACGGTGAGCGAAGTTTCGGCGACATTTGTGGAGACGACGATTCGGCGTCGTTTTGACTCGCCGAATACTCGCTGTTGTTCTTTTGACGACAGTCGGGCGTAGAGCGGTAGGACTTCGAAGTCAGGTTCGTGTCGCCGCACGGCCTCACAGATCTCGTTGATCTCGCGTTCGCCGCTGCTAAACACCAGGATGTCGCCGGGGCCTTCGCGGGTGAGTTCGCCGATCGAGCGGCGGACGGCGGCGGGAACGTCGAGTGTCTCGCCCTCGGCATCTCGGGGCCGGTACCGAATATCGACCGGGAAGTTACGTCCCGATACTTCGATGATGGGTGCACCCTCGAAATGGGCTGCAATCTTGGCGGTGTCGATTGTGGCCGAGGTCACGACCACATGAAGGTCAGGGCGGCGAGGGAGAAGGCGGTGTAGATAGCCGAGCAGGAAGTCGATGTTCAGAGTGCGCTCGTGGGCCTCGTCGACGATGATCACGTCGTAGGCAAGTAGGTCTGGGTCGTGCGCTAACTCGGCGAGCAGGATGCCGTCGGTCATCACCTTGATAGACGTCTTGTCGTTGGTCTTGTTGTCGAACCGCACTGAGTAACCGACTGCGCCGCCGATCTGCTGGTCCAGTTCTTCGGCGATTCGGGCTCCAACCGAACGGGCAGCGATGCGACGGGGCTGGGTGTGGCCAATGATTCCTTTGCGGCCGAGGCCGGCGTCTAGACAGATCTTGGGAAGCTGGGTGCTCTTGCCAGACCCGGTTTCGCCGGCGATCACGACAACCTGGTTGTTGCGGATTGTCTCGAGGAGCTCTTGGCGTCGCTGGGTTATGGGCAGCTCGGGCGGGTAGGTGCAGACAGGGATGGCGGCGATGCGGCGGGCGAGTTGTTTCTCGGCCTTATCGATTTTGGTCTCAAGTTCGCTGATGGCTTTGGCTTGGAGGTCTGCCTGCGTGGTCTTGCGAATGCCCTTTATCCGACGAGCCAAGTGCCTCTGGTCGAGTCTTGATACCGAGTTGAGGCGCTTGTGGAGCGCGGTGAATACATCGGCGTCGCCAGCAGGTCGTTTCTTGTCGGGGCGACGAGCGCGACCAGCACCCTTCTTCTCGACTGTTTGGTCGCCTTTGTTCACCGCATCAGGATAGAGACTCGACCCGCCCACCGGCGGGCGTTTTTGGGGTACTTCACCTTTGAGTGGCCCGTTTCGCAATCACTGTTCGCTCGTATCAAAGGTCTAAACCGTTTGTTAGCACTAGCGGCGCTTGGGGATGATGGCGGTGACGGTCGACTCGATGCGGTCGACGTAACTTTCCTTGTAGGACATGTGCATGCCCATGTCATAGATCGTGACGCCCTCGGCGGCCAGCGCCTCGATCGTGTGGTATTGCAGCAGCTTGCCGATCGAGAGGTCGGGATAATTCTGGTTGAAGCTGTGTTGCAAGCCGCGGTAACGGTCGCCGAGCCGAGCACCCAACACGTAGCCAATGTCTGCGCCGTCGAGCCGTGCCATCTGCAGACGGAGCGCTCCGACTGAAGCAAAACGTTCCGCCATTGCCAAGGTAAACAGACCCAAATCAGTGTTGACAAGCCCAGATCCGATGTCGGTCTTCCAGCTTGTCTGTTCGATCGCAAGGAGACGCTCGAACACAGGTCCCACTTGGTCAGGTCGTGGGATGAGATGCTCGACCGTGATGCCTGCTGCGTCGCCGCGTCTGGTAGCCACCCGCAAAGACCGACGAAATCGGCTGGATCGGCGGTCGATCCATGGTCCGAAACCATCGCCAAGATCGGCGATACAGCGGTCGGCGGTGTCGGTGAAGCCTGCGGGACCAAGTTGCTGCACCTCGTCGAAGAGCAGGCTTGCCGGGTCCAGCCCCGACACGGTTAACGCGTAGAAATCAAGGTCTGCCAGCAGCTCAGCGACGCCGACGACGAGTGCTGTTGGGTCCACGCCGACAAAGGGCGTGGCGAAACCCCAGACGGCGTCGAAGCTGGAGAGGACCGGACCGTTGGGTGTTTCGTGCTCGATCAACGCAACGTGGCCAGCTTGACTGGTGAACACGCGCTTTGGCGCCCGGTCCGAAAACGCCTGGGCCACAGGAATCATCCAATGCGACGTAGAACAGATTGGATCGACGCCTTGTGCAGTCGCTATGTGCGCGACGGTCTGATCAAAGGAGGGTGCGATGTCAGAGAACGAGCAGGCTTCCATAAAATTTCTCGCAGAGTTTCCACCTCGTCTAGCACCAGACTGAATGGCACAAGGCGATAGTGTCGGGGCTCAGGAGGAGTTATAAATGGATCCCACATACAGCGAAGAAGCCGAAGCCTACCGAGAGAAGATGGTGGCCTTTCTTGGCGAGCATCTACCCGCTGAATGGCAGGGGATGGGAGCGCTCTCGCCAGAACAGCTTGAAACCTTCACCGCCGAGTGGCGTTCGACGCTGTCTGCCAACAGCCTGCTTGCACCGTCATGGCCGGCCGAGTACGGCGGTGGCGGCTTGACCGCGCTCGAAAAGGTCATCATGGCCGAAGAATTCCTGAAGGCCGGCGTGCCCACCGGCGGCAACAACGATCCCTTCAGTATCCAGATGGTCGGCAATACCATTCTGAACTGGGGCTCCGATGAGATGAAGGCAGACTTCCTGCCGAAGATCATCTCTGGTGAATATGTCTTCTGCCAGGGTTACAGCGAACCAAACGCAGGCAGCGACTTGGCCGCCTTGATGTGCAAGGCTGAACTCGACGGCGACGAATGGGTCATCAACGGCCAAAAGATCTGGACCTCGGCCGGGATGAGCGCCAACTGGATCTTCGTCCTGTGTCGCACCGACTTCACTTCATCGAAGCACAAGGGCATCAGCTTCTTGCTTTGCCCGATGGAACAGCCCGGCGTCGAAGTACGTCCGATCGCCATGATGTCTGGCGAAAGCGAATTCAACGAGACGTTCTTCACTGACGCTCGCACCCCGAAAGAGAACGTTGTTGGCCAGGTCAACGGCGGCTGGGGTGTTGCCATGACGCTGCTGGGCTACGAGCGAGGCGAAGCGGCTGCAACGACACCAATAGCGTTTCGCAGCGAGTTGGATCGCCTGGTTGTTATGGCCAAGGAACGTGGCGTCAGCGATGACCCAGTGATACGTCAGCGTCTTGCCGATGCTTATACCAAGGTCGAAATTATGCGCTACATGGGTCTCGGCACGCTCACCCGCTTCATTGCAGGTGGCCAGCCTGGTCCAAGTGAATCACTGTTCAAGCTGTACTGGTCCGAGTACCACAAGGTTGTTACTGAACTCGGCGTAGACATCTTGGGTGCCGACGCTATGTGGATCGATGGCCAGCGGCCGATGACCTCGTTCGGCACCGACCTTCCTGGAGCGCCGAACACCTCGGCATCATGGGTCGGAACGTTCTATAACGCTCGCGCCGGCACTATCTATGCCGGAACCTCACAGGTACAGCGAAACATCGTTGGCGAGATGGTGTTGGGCTTGCCCAAGGAGCCAAAACCGGCGAACGCATAACATTCGCTGTTGCGATAGGGACATGTCCGGCGACACGGCTTTTGTGTGCTGCGGGGTTGCGCCACTGGGTAACGATTGGCTCGACTACCCGCTGCGCGCTGAGACAGGATGTATCAACCATCTTGTGTTGCTGGTTGAAGAGCTTGCCGGCGCAGGTACGCGGGCCAAGATCTTGCGACCAGTCCAAACGCAGAGTTCGATCAAATGGGCGCAGACGGTGTGCTTCCACCAAGAGTTGTACAACTGCCGATGAGATAGACGCGTGATACACGACGGGGCCATAGCGAGTCGCGGTTTGGCGTGGCTTGGCGCTGGTTCGTCTCGGCCATGCTGGTGACCGAGTCAGTAGTCACTGCCGTCGGCTAACTTTCGTGGTGTGATCGACGTCGCTGCTGCACAGTGGAAATCCAACGGTTGGGTAGTGGTGGAAGGGCTTGTGCCTGCCGATGAAGTAGCGGCGGCCCTGGCCGAGATTCCGCCCCGCAACGAAACTGAGCGGCCGCCGACTGGGCCGACTCTGCGTTCTGAGCAGTCGCCAGAGTCGGCCCGCTTCCGAAGTAAGCAGTTTGACGGAACAACGTTGTTTCCTTATCCGGCAGCGCCCCTGCTTAATCGCCTTTTCGTGCACCCGGCAGTTGTTGGTTTTGCCAAGGCGGCGTTGGAGACTGATGACCTGCGGATTTACCAGGCGCGGGTTTGGTCAAAGTATGGCGACCACACGGACTATGAGCAGCCGCTGCACCTCGACCGGAACCATTCGCTGGTGCCAGTACGCCAAGGGCCCGGCTGGGGTCACTTGGAGTGCTTCTTGTACTTGCACGATGTTGGCGAAGAGACTGGCGCCCCACGGGCTGTGCCAGCGGGGATCGTGGGTCGCAACGGACTGGGTCTTGGCGAGGGACTCGGTGGGTCCGGCACCAGCGAGGGTCCGGTTACTCGCGACCAGGCACCTCATCTGTACGAGGGTGAACAATCAGCAGTCGGTCCCGCCGGTTCGTTATTCGCGTATCGATCCGATGTTTGGCACCGCGGGGTCGATATCCCGTTCGGCATAGAGCGCCACGTTGCTGCGGTCTCGTTTCGACCAGCGAACGTGCCATGGATCAGCTTCGACGCATCAGGCCCGCTCGTGGTGCGACCTGACTTCGTTGCGTTCGCTGAGCAATGCACGCCCGATGAACTGGCCTTATTCGATGTCCCTCGGCCAGGTCACGAGTTCTGGACAAGCGCCGTGCTCGATGCTATGCAGCGCACTTATCCCGGTCTGGACTTGGGACCGTGGCGCGATGCTCTGGTTTGAGATGGCTTTGTCTGAGTTGTAGTTACCTCACGTGCGTTGGTGTCTGACGCTGTCGTCTGAGATTGCGCGCAGGTCGTGTGGTATACCCATTCGTGCGGCCGGGGGCCGCCGATCAGAATAGGAGCACACATGGTTTTCGATTCCCGTATTCCCGCACCCGAAGTCTGTATCTTGGGTTACCAACTTGAACGGTGGGCAACGGAGAAGCCCGATGATGTAGCGATCGTCTTTTATGGCGGCGAGACCTGGACCTGGGCCGAGACGCTAGCGCTGACACAACGAGCTGCCAAGGGGCTGCAGGCTCGGGGCGTCCGCAAGGGTGATCATGTGCTGTCATGGCAGCCGAATAATCGCGAAGCCATGCTCACCTGGTTTGGGTTGAACTACCTGGGTGCGGTCTATGTACCTATGAACACTGCCTACAAGGGCAATCTGCTTGAGCACGTCGTGACGTTGTCCGATGCGACTCTGGCGGTTTGTCATGCCGACTTGGCCCCGCGACTTAACGACATCGATACGGGCGCATTGACCGACGTAATCGTCACGAACGGCACCGCTGATTTGATGCGTCAGACGGTGCACCCCGCACATGCGCTGCTACCCGAAGACGGGCTTAGCGAGATGCCTGACCGCATCGACCCTTGGGATACGCAATACATCATCTTCACCTCGGGCACGACTGGTCCGTCCAAGGCCGTGCTGTCGTCATATCTGCAGGGGTATGCAATGGGTCCCCAGGCCAATCCACACATCGTCGACACCGACCGCTGGTTCATCAACTTGCCGCTGTTTCATGTCGGCGGCACGATCTTTGTCATTGTCACGTTCTCAACTGGTGGATCGTGCTTCATCGATACGCACTTCAAGACCAATGAGTTTTGGCCAACTGTTCGTGACAACGGGCTCACAGGGATCTGTCTGCTTGGCGCGATGATCCCATTTCTGCTCAAGGTGCCGCCGCGCGATGACGACAAGTTACACACGCTTGTGAAGGCCACGTGTGTGCCATGGAACGAAGACGCTATGACGGTTGGGCGGCGCTTTGGCATCGAGATGCGTACGACGTTCAACATGACCGAGGTGTCATCACCAATGGTGTCGGACCCGTACCCGCCCGAGCCGGGCACCTGCGGCAAACCCCGCGACGGCGTCGAGGCTCGCGTTGTCGACGAGAACGACTGTCAAGTGGCGCCTGGCGAGACAGGCGAGTTGATCTTGCGCACCGATGCCCCCTGGGCGATGAATCATGGTTACTACAAGAACCCAGAGGCGACGGCTGAGGCCTGGCGCAACGGCTGGTTCCACACTGGCGACGGCTTCAGGTATGACGAGGACGGGTACTTCTATTTCGTCGACCGCATCAAGGACGCCATTCGCCGCCGTGGCGAGAACATCTCGTCGTTCGAAGTCGAGAGTGAAGTGCACGCCTTCCCGGCTGTTAAAGAGGCTGCGGCCATTGCCGTACCGAGTGAACTTGGCGAAGATGACGTAATGCTGATTGTCGCTGCGGTCGAGGGCCAGACGGTTGACCCGCTGGAACTGTTTGAATTCTTGCGACCGCGTATGGCGCACTTCATGTTGCCCCGATACATCCGGATGATCGACGAGCTACCAAAGACGCCGACCCAGAAGGTCCGCAAGGTCGCGCTTAAAGAGGATGGCATCACCGCTGACACCTGGGACCGAGAAGCGGCCGGTGTCGTGGTCAAACGCGAAAAAATCGGCGGCTAAACGAAAAGGCAAGGTCTTCTCGGCCAGCTTCTCGTCTACGGGTAGAGCTCTTTTGCGTTAAGTCGGACTTCGAAATAGAATCCCACCGCTGTGGGACGCGACTCCGAAAGGCCAGTTCCCGGTGCAGCCCGGTCAACACTTCTTTGTGCAATGTCCAGACGTAGTTTGGAAGTAACACTCCCGCCGCTCTCGGCAGTGGCGGTTTCAGTAAGGCTCTAGCGCTCTTACCTCTCACTGAGGCGACTCAGTGAGAGGTGCGGGCCAATTATTCCTCGGTGGCTGTTTCTTCTTCTGTTTCTTCTGCGTCGTCGCCGCCGGTTACTTTGTCTTTCACATCGCCCGCGACCTCTTGGACTTTGTCTACGACATCGCCCGCCACGTCTTGCGCTTTGTCTGCGACGTCACCAGCGGCGTCTTTCGCTTTGCCAAAAAACCCTTTTATCGTGTCCATCAAACTCATGTGTGACTCCCTCGATTACGAATTGTTTCTCTGACAGACTACGCCGGTTGGAAGCCAGGTTGCTGGATCTAGCAGCGAAGCTTGCGAGAACTCATCATTCCAAGGTCTTTGTCGCCCGCTGGTAGCGAGCCGATGTCGGCCCATTTCTGAGACGGGGAGCGTGCTTGTCCACATGAGTTTTATCAAATTGGCGAGGCCGAGGTGAGTCGGAGGTGAGGTAGGCATCGTGTCGCTGCCGGTCAGGACTAGCGGGTGCAGAATGTCCGGCGTGGCTGTGGATCGAGGCGTCAGCGCTGGTCCTCAGGTCTCGCTTCGGTTTAGCTGAGTGGAAAAGTTGAACCTGTTGGCGATACCCTTCTAAGACGGTGATGACCAGAGTCAGATGACAGAATGACAAACCTTCACTAGAGCAAAGGTGTAAATAATGGCAAAAGCTTACTTAGTTGCGATGATCAAGGTAAACGATATGGAAGGCATGGGCAGCTACATGGCAGCGGTACCTCAGACAGTGGCGGACCACGGCGGCCGCTTCCTTGTGCGCCACATGGCCGAGAAACTTCACGTTGAGAATGACCCGAATCCCATCACGGTAGTGATCGAGTTTCCTGATGCTGACTCAGCGATGGCCTGGAAGACCTCAGAGGCTTACCAGGCAATCTTGCCTAGCCGGTTAGATAACTCTGAAGGCCCGTTGGTTATCTGTGAAGGTGTCGAGTAGCACGTATTGACGCCCGCCGGGCGGCTCCTATGGAGCCGCCTTTTTGTCATTACACAGAGGCCCCAACACAGAGGCCCAATGCAGGATATTCCACTCATTCTGCTTGTTCAAGCTTTGGAGCTTTGGCACGACGCTCGTTCGGCTGGCTTCGGCGCGAGTGGGATCGCGCCGCCGGGTAAGCCGTCGACGAGCAACGGGCCATCTAAGGGCGCACATGCGCTCGCCGACGCAAGTGAGATCCGAGTGGAGCATTAGGAGGATTGAACTCCTGGCCTCTTCCATGCCGTGGCACTGACACATTGTGGGCACATGTAGTTAGAGGCAGTGGGTGACTGGAACGTTGAAGCGGGTCTGCGTGTTCAGGGCGCCGCCGGTAAAGCCACCAAATCTTTCGAGTTCCGCCATAGCGATGGCCTGAGCACCCCGGTTCCAGTTCGAGAAGTTGTTCGCGATGGCGTTGGCTTGCTGTCATCATGAGCGCACCAGCGTCAGTTTCGCTTCTGCCAGGAACTAAGGCAGGTGAACCAAATCCGACAGGACCCTGCGGTAGAGAGGGCTTCACATCAAAAGGCCCGGCACAAGCAGGAGGACGCAGAATTCAGGCGTTATCCAATGCTGCACCATTGTTGTTTTCGTCGTCGACGTCGCCAGTGACAAAGGCCGTGGTCTCGGCATCAGCCACAAACACCCGTTTGGGTTGAGGTATAGCTCTCGGATCTTGTCAAGGAGAAGGATCGAAGCAGGAACCTGACCCAATAAATCATTGGCGTTCAGTGACAGGTAGTTGACCTGGGTGCCGATGGCGTGGCAGAAGAGTCCCTACCGGTTGCTTGGTTCATTGCCTATCAACCAGGTGTCGCCGCTGTTTGTGTTGGCGCCGTTAATCCGGTTGGGTCCATTGCCGATGTTATACAGACTGACGAGTGCTTCGCCTTCACGCTCAGGGCTGGTGGCCGCGAAACTGCGGGTCGCTTGTGCTGAGGCTTGGGGTGCGATGGCGGTAGAGATAGCTGCTGCAGCCATAAGTGTTAACGCCATAAGCCTGAACAGCCGACGCTCGGAGCGATCGGCCGCCTCGATGGGCAATGGCGTCAGGTTCGGTCACAGCCGTGGGGTCAGAAGTAAGGTCGAAGGTATGCATGATCTCGTAATCCGCAACGGCACGGTCGTCGATGGAAGCGGCGCAGACCGCCAGCTCGCTGATGTGGCAGTGACCAACGGCGTGATTACCTCGGTCGGTGACGTCCAAGGTGCTGCGGCGCGCACGATCGATGCCGAGGGTCATTTGGTTCTGCCGGGATGGGTCGACGTCCACACCCACTACGACGGCCAAGCGACGTGGGATCCTGACATGACGCCGTCGTCGTGGCATGGTGTAACCACGGCGGTATTTGGAAACTGTGGCGTAGGTTTCGCTCCTGTTCGCCGAGGCAGCGAGGGGTATCTCATCAATCTGATGGAGGGCGTCGAGGACATTCCCGAGTCGGTTCTGTCCGAGGGAATGGACTTTACCTGGGAGAGTTATCCCGAGTACCTCGATGCCCTCGATGCGACCGGCCGGGTCATGGACATCGGAGCCCAGTTGCCCCACGGTGCACTGCGTTTCTTCGTGATGGGGGAGCGAGGCGCAGATCACACCGAGGTGCCGACAGAAGGTGAGCTCGATGAACTCGGTCGCCTGGCCGAGGCAGCATTGATCGCTGGTGCGCTTGGTATCTCGACCAGTCGAACGACCAAACACAAGGCCGCCGACGGTCGGCTCACGCCAAGCCTTACCGCCGGCGATCCAGAACTCGCGGCCATCGCTCAGGCTATGCGGGCAGCTGACGCTGGCGTGTTGCAAGTTAACTCCGACTTCGGTCCCGGCGAGTTCGAGCATCTACGAAAGGCCGCTGAGTTGTCCGGCCGGCCATTGTCGGTGCTGCTCTTGCAGGTCGACAACGATCCCGAGTTGTGGAAAGTCACCCGAGACGACATTCACCGAGCCAACGCCGCAGGTGTCGCAGTAACCGGTCAGGTCGGCTGTCGGCCGATCGGTGTCATGCTCGGACTCGACGCCACCGTGAATCCATTCCGCACAAACCCGGCGTACGAAGCAATCGCCGAGCTTCCACTGGCCGAACGGGCACTTCGCATGCGCACTGACGAGTCGCTGCGGCGAGCGTTGGTAGCCGATCGGCCTCGAGACGAGCACACGACATGGATGGACTATGCCCTGACTCGCTCTTATGAAATGGATGAGAGCCTGGACTACGAACCCGATCCAGCGACAGCGATTGCGATTCGTGCCGCCGAGATGGGCGAGGAGCCATGGCAGCTCCTGCTGGACCTGTTGTCCGCTGGCGATGGATCAACGCTGCTTCTACATCCGTTCGAGAACTACTTCAATGGCGACCTGGAAGACATCCGAGAGATGCTCGCCGATCCATTCACCATCTGCGGCATCGGAGATGCCGGTGCGCATGTAGGCACGATCTGTGATGCGTCGTACCCGACGTACCTGTTGACTCATTGGACTCGGGATCGCACTCGAGGCGAGAAACTCCCGCTTGAGTTCGTTGTGAACAAGCAGACTCGGCGCACGGCTGAGACATATGGCCTACTCGATCGTGGTCTCGTCCAACCCGGTTATCGGGCCGACATCAACATTGTTGACCATGGGGCGTTGTCGGTCGGTCGTCCTGAGTTGGTCTTCGATCTTCCGGCCGGCGGCAAACGTCTGATTCAGCGAGCTGAAGGATACCGCCACACGTTCGTGCGAGGCATCGAAACTATGGCCGACGGCCAGTTCACCGGTGAGCGACCCGGACGTCTGGTGCGTGGTGCACAGCCAGGACCGAGATGAGAGAACAGCCTGCTGGTTATCGATGGTCTCGATCTAGGTTCCGACTCGTCGCAGTGGGCAGCGGGCCGGCGGCGTGAGAGCCGTGGGCGCCGCTGGTGTTCCTCATGCCAACCGAGCCGATGACACCGATGGAGGCGATCAGGGCGCTGACTATGAAGGCTTGACGGAAGGAACCAACAAGGCCCAACCGTGCTTCGGTAGCGACTTGGATTGAGGCAATAATCCCGATGCCGACCGTGGTGCCCAGTTGGCGCATCATCTGTTGCGCTCCGCTGGCCATAGCGATATCTGATGGACGCACTGCGTTGGTCATAGCGGTGGTCATGGCCGGCGTCATCAGCCCAAGTCCGAGCCCGGCGACACCTAGCGTGAGGAAGATAAAGGGGTCAGATGTATCGACGTTGTACTGCGTGAGCCCGACGGCAGAAGTAACGATCAGTAACGCCCCGGTCACGGAAAGACGGCGCTCGCCGAGGGCTGCCCCGGCTATGCCGACGATTGGCCCCGCCAACCCGAAGAATAAGGGGCGCGCTGTGATTAGGTAGGCGGCCTTGGTTGGGCCGTAGTCGAGCACCGTGATGAGAAACAGCGGCGCCAGCACAAAACCAGAACCCATGTAGGCCACGTTGGTGAAGAACTGGACAATCATCGGCAGCGCGAAGTTCCGCTCGCGAAAATACACAAGCGGAATGAGTGGCGTTGGTGCTCTTCGTTCCTGGAGAACGAAGAGCACACAAAGAACAGGGACGGCGACAAACAGCGCGATCACCACAAGGTTGGTCCACCCCCATACCGGCCCTCGGTTGCTGGCGAACAGGAGCGAGAAAGTTGCGCTCGCTAACAAGGCTGTTCCCGCGACATCGAAACGGGCTCGGCGTGTCGGCGCAGCATCAGGAAGGACATAGATAGCGGCAACCAGAGCGACGGCCGTCATTGGGACTTGGCCAATAAAGATCCAACGCCAGCTCAGTTGCTCGACTATGGGACCACCGATGATGATGCCGAGCACGGGTCCACCGGCGGAAGCCATGCTCCACCAGCCGACGACCTTGGCTCTGGCTGGTCCGGTGTACTGCTCGGCGATGATCGCGATACCTGCTGGCCCAGTGGCTGATCCGAAGATGGCACTGATCGTGCGGAAGGCGATAAGTGAGCCTGCTGACCACGACAGAGCAGAGAGGCCTCCGAAGATCATTGAACCGATGAGTGCGACGAGGAACGCCCGGCGTCGGCCGTACATGTCGGCTAACTTTCCCGAACTGACGGCCAGGACGGCGAAACCGAGATTCGGTCCAACAACAACCCAAACCATGGTTGAGGTGGTGGTGTCGAATTCGGTTGCCAACGTTCCGATGACCGCAGCGAGAACGGACACCATGAAGGTGGCCGAGATGAGCCCGAATAGGGCCGTGGCCAATACGACGCGCGGATAAGTATCGGCCTGTTTCGCCAGCCGCTCGCGCACCACGCGTGGATTCAGCATCTTCGAGGAAAGTTAGAGCAGTCAAATATTGGCTGTCCAGTTCAGAAAGATCGAGGCCAGTGTTTTGTCATCACCTTGGTTTGTGGAGGTTCACGAAACGGAAGGCCTTGACGCCAAACCATGAGCGTGTGCGAGATGGGTGGACTAGTCCGCGCCGTCATGGGCTTGTTTGACGAAGACGTTGCGGTCTAGAACAATGGAGTACCGATTGGGAGGGTTGATGACCACAACAGCGTCGTCCGGGTTTGGTTCATTGGATGAGCTCGACATTCACACGATCTCCCTTTATGAACAGTACGGCTATCCGTGGGAGGCATGGGATCGGCTGCGGGAGGAGGCCCCGTGTTACTGGTACGACCGCGAGGGCATCGCACCTTTTTGGGCTATCACTCGCCACGAAGACGTCAAGTCGATCGGTTCGAATAGCGCAGCGTTTATCAACGGCGGCGGCCGGCTGCGGATTAAGGGTCTCGGTATCGACGCCCGCTATGCAGCAGCTCGCGAGAAGAAGCTCGAGATGTATGGCTGGGACCCAGCTGTCCCCGAGGACATGGTCTTCCTTGACAACCCGGCCCACCAAGCGATGCGCCAACTCACGGTGCGCCACTTCACTCCGGCTCGGTGCCGAGATATGGCCAGCGAGTTGGCCGAAAACGCTGCCACTATCACCGATGAGTTTGCAGGTCGGCTCGCCCATGGCGAGACGAGCGATCTCATTCACGACTATGCCGTCGCTCTGCCGCTGATGACTATTGCGTCGATGATGGGCGTCGAACGAGACGACTGGGCCGACATCCATCGCTGGACCGACGCTATGTTCGACAACGAGTCGATGAGGTTTGCCCTGCCAGGCGAAGAGCTGCGAGTTATGCGCCGCCGTGTCCACGCTGAGTTCCACGGTTATGTCGCCGGGCTGATCGAACGTAAGCGCAACGAGCCAGCCGACGATCTCAGCACCGTGCTCGTTCACGCCGAGATCGAAGGGCGAAAACTCACCGAGCAGGAACTGCACGGCTACCTCCGCCTGCTGATCAACGCTGGGAACGAGACCACGCGAAACGCGTTGAGTCGTGGCGTCCTGGCCTTGATCGACAACCCCGACCAGGTCGATCGTCTCACCGATGACCCCGACCGTTTCGTCGACTCGGCGGTCGACGAGATTGTGCGCTGGACCACGCCGGTGATTGAGTTTGCCAGGACAGCGACCAGCGATGTGGAACTGCATGGCCAGACGATCAAGGCTGGCGATCATGTGGGGTTGTGGTACGGGGCGGCCAACCGCGATCCTCGAGTATTCGATAATCCGTACGATTTTGACATCGGCCGCAACCCGAACGATCACCTGGCCTTTGGCCATGGTGGGCATTTCTGTCTCGGCGCTAACTTGGCGAAGTGGGAGCTGCGTGCAGCACTGCGGGCACTGGCCGAATCTGAAGTGCTCCATCGCCTCGAACGAGCCGAGGAACCTGAATGGTTAACCGATCTTCATGTCGGTGCCTATCGAACCGCTTTGGTTCGCTACAAGTAACCACTTACTACAGGCCAACGACTGGACCGTCGTTAACCCTCCGACCCTAAGGGAACACATGAAACACGAACTGTTACTCAAATCGGGAATGAGTGTAGATGGAACGGGGCCCCGTCGTTCGTCCGTGACCTCGCTATCGACGAGGGTGTAATCACCGCGATTGGCCCCAACCTTGAAGGCGAGCGAGAATTCGATGGTGCCGGGGCCATCGTCGCTACTGGTTGGGTCGATAGTCACACTCATTTCGATGGACAAGCAACGTGGGCGGGGTTCGGTTCCGTGTGCCCTGTTGGTAGGCATACGCGATGCTGATGAGCGTGGGTTCGTTCCAGGCCTTACCAAAGATAGAGATGCCAGCCGGTAAACCTCGAACTTGGCCCATAGGCACGGTGCTCTTCGGATAACCAGCGATGGCAGCGGACACGGCGCTCGATCTTCCGTAGCGACGGTTGCCCTTGATGTGACGGTGTGCCGCCGTGGCCTTGAGCAGTTCGAAGGTTTCTCGCTACGACATCAATCGAGCCTGCCAGATTGTGGAAAACTCGGGGGCTTACGACAGCGATTCGGCGAAAGCCGGGTCGGCGACGGAGCGCAGTGCATTGGCCCGAGATGCGCTGTCCAGTCCGGTGAAGTCGGCTACGCCGTGTTCGGTGACAACGATGTCGACAAGAGGTCCGGCCACGGTGGCTGGCACTCTTAGCTCCGGCACGATCCGCGACAGTGTTCTTCGGGCTGCGGTCGAAGGAAGCGCAACAATAAACCGCCCGCCCTCGGTCGCGTGAGCGATGGCCGCGTAGTCGGGGGAGCCGCCAGGACCAGAGATCACCCGGTCGCCGACTCGTTCGCAATTGATCGACCCGTCAAGCGCAACTTCGATGGCAGAGTTGATCGCCGTGAACTGATCGAGCCGGCCGATGGCTGCAAATCCGTGGGTGATCGTGGGGGGAACCATCACGATATCGGGGTTGCGGTCGACGAAGTCGAGGAGGGTTCGAGTGCCTCCGATCATCGCAGTTACGATCTTGCCAGGGAAATCCGGGTGTTTCGAGCCGGTAAGCGCACCCGATGCCTGTAGCCCGATCAGGCCGTCGCTGACCATGCCGCTGTGGATACCCAAGTCGCGATGGTTCGCCAGTTCTGCGCACACGACATCGGGAAGTGCTCCTAGCCCGAGCTGCAACATGGAGCCGTTCGCGACTAGCCGGGCAACGTTGGCGCCCACCTGCCGGGTTGTTTCGTCAGGAGTGATCGCGGGGAACTCGACGAGTGGGTGGTCGACCTCGACAAATAGGTCGACCTCGTCTCGTTCGATCTCGGCAGCACCGAACGTGTAGGGCATCTGCGGGTTGACCTGGGCGATGACGAGCGTGGACGAAGCCATGGCATCGAGCGGCGTGACCGTGTTGACACCAAGACTGAATCGGCCATCGGGCCCCGGTGGACTCACGTGAATGATGGTGGCATCGAGAGCCAACGCTCCAGTGGGTGCGAGCAAACCTGCCCAAGTAGTGAGCGCCGAGGCCGCCGAGGTGAATGCGCCGGCTTCGACCATTGACGCGAGCGCTCGACTCGGCTGCAGCGACGTCAAGGTGAACGGGTCGTTGGGGTGGTCAAAGACCGGAAGTGGCTCGAGCAGGTAATCAGCGACGAACTCGATCGCTGACCACCGGTCGTGCTCGACTGTCATCGCCTCGAGGATGGCGGTCGGTACGGCTGAGCCGCCAGGGATGAAGAAGCGGCTTCGGTCACTGATCGCTTCAAGCGCCTGGGTCATGGTGGCGGAGCGTCCTGCCCGGCCCCGTCGCTGGGGTCGATCAATCATTAGATGGCAGCCTGGATCGTCAAGGAGGTGTTGGACATCATGTAAGTGTCGCCGATGAGTCGGCTGCAATCCGATTCGCCGCCAGCATTGCTGCTGGGGAAGACTGAGAGAATGGACCAGCTTCCCGAGTTTGACTCACTGCCCGAGATCCCAGAGCTCAGCCTTCGCCACGCCTGGGACGTGTGGGGCCGCGATGATGTGTTGGGTTCCATGAACCAGGTGACGCCCGAACGTGTTGCCGCCGCAGCGAGGCTGGTGATGACTGGCGTGCGGGTCTCGCTCGATCTCCCGCTGAACCTGCCTAACCCGCCGCTGTTCGGTCGTCAGGCGTACGAACATGTTGTGTTCCCGCTCAGCCGAAATGAGATGGACGATCGGCTCGACAACTTCCATCCCCAGGGTTCAACCCAGTGGGATGCCCTCAATCATGTGCGCTGCCGAGAACACGGCTATTGGGGTGGGCGCACCCAGGATCCAACCGACGGCCCGATGGGGCTCGGCATCGACCAGTTCGCTGATCACGGCATCGCTGGCAGGGGAGTGCTCATTGATATCGCCGGCTGGTTCGAACGAACCGGCGACTTCGACCCGCTGCACCCGAGGCCGATCACGGTCGAGGATCTCGAATCAGTGCTCGACGCTCAGGGTGTCGAACTGCAGCACGGTGACTTTTTATGTCTGCGGACCGCGTGGAGCCGGGGTTACCTTGCACTCACCGAAACAGAGCGGGTTGCATATGCTCGAGCTCCGACGTTCGCTGGACTAGCTGCCGACGAGGACATGGCCAGATTCCTGTGGAACGCACATCCAGCAGCGATCTGCGCGGACAATCCTGCGGTCGAGGTTGTGCCCGGTGATCCAGCGATCGGATCGCTGCATCGACGGTTACTGCCCACACTTGGTATGGCGCTGGGCGAGATGTTTGACTTCGAGACGCTGCGCAACGCGTGCCACGACGAGAACCGGTGCACGTTCTTCTTCGTGGCCGCGCCGCTGAAGATACCAGGCGGGTTGGGCTCGCCCGGAAACGCTTTGGCCATTCTGTAGACGAGCCAGCAGATCCTGCTAGCTCGTCTACAGCCTCACCATGGTCTGGTAGATGTTAAGTGAGGCAGCGAGCTGTTAACAGCTCACGCGTGGAGATAGTCGCCGTAACGGGTGAGCGCGTCGGTGCGGCGAGTTGGGACGTGGTCGATTGACGGATCGCTCGGCCGATAGCGCTTGAGGACCTGTCGGGCGATGCTGCACTTGTGCACCTCGTCTGAGCCGTCGGAGATGAGCGCCGCTCGTGCTGTCCAGCCAGGGTCTCCGATGCCGTGGCCAAAGTGTTATGCCGCCACAGGACCCGCCAAGCCCAGGGACGACTCACATCCCCGGCATGGCACGAAAACCAATCTCATATGCCCACTCTGGCGGCTGGTGAGTGTGCGCTGCGAATGTGAGGTCGACCAGCTCGGCAGCGCTAACCCAGGGCTGTCGATTGTTGAATATTGTTTGCCGGGCTGCACGGGAAGACCCCAGCGAAGCCCTCAAAATCGCAGAATGCGATCCCTGCATAGCGAGAACCGCAGAGTTATGCGTGGAGCTTAGGAGAATTGAACTCCTGGTTTCTTCCATGCGATAGAGAAACGTGTGTC
>Ga0115000_10000488_pt1 | contig 36762 bp, 32 predicted proteins | sample ArcticOcean_MG_C_6_FD_89690 | JGI IMG/M metagenome (GOLD analysis project Ga0115000, IMG submission 89690) | Marine microbial communities from western Arctic Ocean - ArcticOcean_MG_CB8_128 | ecosystem: Environmental > Aquatic > Marine > Oceanic | place: Arctic Ocean: Canada Basin | collected...
GCCACCGCCCATCCGGTGGTGCTGCTCGACGTCGGTGACAACGTCGGTGGTGGCGGTCCCGGCGACTCCACCCATGTGTTGGCAGCGGCGCAGCGGCTTGGGGTTCGTGGCCTGTTCCACTCGTTGTGTGACCCGGCATCGGTCGTTGAATGTAGCGATGCCGGTGTTGGGGCAACGGTCGAATTGCATGTTGGTGGCAAGACTGACGCACTCCATGGTGATCCCGTTGCAATTCGGGGAGTTGTCCTGAAGCTTGATGATGGCAAGTTCGAGGATACTGGACCTACCCACGGCGGTTTCCGTTTCTTCGATGCCGGCCCGAGGGCACTGGTCCACACCGAAGACGATCACATGGTGTTGTTGACCTCGCGTCCACGAGGCAATACGAGTCGGCAAGAGCTTGTGAGTGTCGGCCTCGATCCGCTGACTCAGCCGGTGATCGTGGCTAAGGGTGTCCAGTCGCCGCGGGGAACCTATGAACCGATCGCGGCCGAAATGATTCAACTGAACACACCCGGCTGCACTAGCGCCGATATCAACGCCCTCGAGTACAAGTATCGACCTCGGCCAATGTTTCCCTACGAGCGCGACACGCAGTACTGACCACTGAGGGGCGTCGATTGATGGTTTGGTGGGTCAGACGCGACGAAGGCGGATCGAGCCAGCGGTTAGTCGTTAATCAGGCCGAGTTGGCCAGCGATGCTGGAAGAATCGTAGTAGTCGCGACCTTCGACGACCATCTCATCGGCCACACGCATCACGCTGCAGTAGCGGGCCTCCATGAAGCGACCCGAGGGTGGGAATGTTCCGAGGCTGGACTGAAGAGGCCCGGTCTGCGTGCCGCGTTTGACGAATTCGACTACTGCTCGGTGGTCCTGAACGATCACTCTCGTGATCTCGAGAGGGTGCCGTCCGGGAACGCTGAGCGCCAACGGTGATAGTCACGGATCTAGTCATCTGGGCCCGTCACGACTTCGACCCTCGCGCCATATCCTCGAAGTGGCAATCCTGTGCGATAACCGCTACGCCACGCTCGGGTCACTCATATCCCATGACTCTTGAAAGATCCGAACAATCCGCTCTGTTTCGTGCACTAGCTCTCCTTGGACTTTTGCTGCCTCTGCTGCCGTGATAATTTTGCGTAGATTCTCGACCTGCGAAGTCGGGCGAATGATCAATCGAATTCAATCCCATTGGATCTTGACGATTAAGACATTGGCCAGTTTTGTGTAAGGATATATTTGATGCAAGCAGAGCATAATTCCGTACGCCTTGGTGATCTCACCCGAAACGCTGCCCATGATGTGCTCATTAACGGCGTAATTGTGGCGCCCATAGCGTCGACCGAACAACATGGGCCACACCTTCCCGTCTGCACCGACGCCCTGTTGGTGGAACACATCGCAATCGCCGCGGCCCGGTCGGTCCAGGGTGAGTTTCCCATTGCCGTGGCGCCCGTACTGCCGTTCGGATCGTCTGATCATCACTTACCGTTCGGTGGGACGATCTCAATGTCGTCGTCGACGTTCCTCACGGTGCTCGGAGAAATTGGCGACTCGCTTGCGGCGAGTGGCGCTGGTCGAATCCTGTATCTCAATGGTCACGGCGGTAACCATCATCTGATGGAGGTGGCGGCCCGTGATCTGGCATTGCGCCGCGATGTTCGAGCCGGCTCCGCCTCATGGTGGGACGTGGCCGATGAAAGCCTAAGGGCCGCTGGTGCGCACCGTATTGGGCGATGCCCAGGCCATGCGGGATACTTCGAGACATCGCTGATGATGGCGCTGGTTCCGGACCTCGTTCGTCTTGGTGATGTCGATACATCCAGCCATGTGTCCGCCGTCGGGGTTCAGCGACCAGATGGACTCAGCGTGAATGTCCACGGAGGTTGGGAGATTGTTGATGGGTACACCGATGACCCTCACACCGCAGATGCCAACGCTGGAAGTGTTTACCTCGACGTAGCGATCGATGCGGTGGCTGATACATATCGGGCGTTCTTCACCGATTCCGGCCTTATTTAAAGCTCACTCAACTGTGAGCGTTTGCGACTCCACGAACGTCGAGTCTGCACTCACCGGTAGCGGGGTAAAACAGACGGGTTCGACATGATTGTTTCTGCGGATCGCCTTGTTGCTGATCTTTTTTGGTTGCTAAATTACCTTGGATTTGCTGCACAGCGATTCCGGGTTGGAGGAAAGCTGTTGTTCGACGAGTTCGATCCAGTAGTCGATACCGGTGCTGGTGATTTTATCGTTGAAGTCGTAGGACGGGTTGTGTAGTGGCTGGGTGTGAGAATCGTCGTCGTTACCGATGAGGATATAGCAGCCGGGTTTGACGGCAAGCATGCGAGCGAAGTCCTCTGAGCACGGCGCTGGGGGGCAGTCGGCGTCGAGGGCGTTGGATCCGACGATTGCCAGTGCGGCTGAGACGGCTGCTTTGGTTTCTGTGGGTGTGTTGTTGAGGACAACGAATTCGTGGCTGTAGTTTACGGTTGCGATGGCGTCGTGGGCGAGTGCGATGCCTTGGACAATAGTACGCATCCGTGTCTCAATCTTGTCCTGCACATGTTCGGTGAAACCTCGGCAATCACCGCGGATTGTGACGGTGCTGGGGATGACGTTGCGGGCGCCGTCGGTGAGTATTTCGGTGATCGATACGACGCCAGTGTCGATGGCGCTGAGCGAGCGCGCCACGATGGTTTGGAGGGCAAGCACGATCTCGGCAGCTACGACTATTGGGTCGATGGTTTTGTCGGGCATGGATGCGTGTCCGCCCACGCCCGCGACTTCGATCTCGAAGTTGTCTTCAAAGCTCATCATTGGGCCCGTTCGGACGCTGATCGTGCCGGCTGGCAGGCCAGGCATGTTGTGCATGCCGTAGACAGCGTCCATCGGAAATTGCTCGAACAGTCCGTCATTGATCATGGCCTGAGCACCGAGACCGGTCTCCTCGCATGGCTGAAAGATCATGTAGATGGTGCCGTCAAAGTGGGCATCGGCCGCGAGGTACTTTGCGGCTCCGAGCAGCATTGCCGTGTGGCCGTCGTGCCCGCACCCATGAAATGCGCCCGCCCTAGTTGACTTGTGAGGAACAGTGCCGGCCTCTTCGATGGGCAGAGCGTCCATGTCGGCTCGCAGGCCGATCGCTGCAGTGCTGGAACCTCGGCGCAGAACGCCGACCACCCCAGTGCCACCGATCCCGGAGTGGACATCAAACCCGAACTCGCCAAGCAGTTCGGCCACTAATGCGCTGGTCGCTTCTTCCTCGAAGCCAAGCTCGGGGTGGGCGTGGATGCGCTGACGCCAGGCGGTCGCAGCTTCGGCAACTGATTGTGTTCGGCTCATGACATCTTCTCGGTCGGTCACGTTGCGGAACAATACTCCCCCAAGCTTGCTTGGGCGGAAAGGGGGCACTTTTGCGTTGAGAGATCGACGCAAATCCGGGCGAGAATATGGGGTAGCGCAGTTGGTCGGGGGTGTGGCGTAGGGTCGTGATAGTAGAATTTGCGGACGTTGGATGCCTTCGCTTGGCGAATGCCGAGAGAAGGCAACTAGGAGGACCAGATGTCGTCGAAACCGGTTGGTGGTCATATGGGGCCGGACCAGCTCGTCCGTTACGTCCGCGATTCGGTTATAGGTCGCGACGAAGTCATCGACGGGCCGTTTGGGCCCCGACCGGTTATATATGCCGACTACACCGCCTCGGGACGGTCGTTGGCCTTCATCGAGGACTACATTCGCGACATCGTGTTGCCGCTCTAAGCCAACACTCATACCGAGTCCTCAGGTACCGGTCTGCAGACCAGTCGGTTCCGCGAGGAGGCCCGACGCATCATTGGTGAGTGCGTTGGGGCTGGGGATGAACACGCTGGGCAGTCATGATGCTGAGAGGCTGTCGATCTTGTCGTTCGTCGTTCGCCACGGCGAACAGCACCTTCATCACAACTTCGTTGTCGCTTTGCTCAATGATGTGTTTGGTATCCAAGCACGAGGTGGCTGTTCGTGCGCTGGCCCTTACGGACATCGACTCCTTGGCATCAATATCGAGCAATCGCACGAGTTCCGACGCGAGGCCAGTCGAGGCTGCGAGGGGATCAAACCCGGATGGGTGAGGCTGAGCTTCGACTATTTCATCGCCGAGGCGACTTTCCAGTACATCGTCGATGCCGTGCACTTCATCGCAACGAGGGGCGCCGAACTGCTTCCCTTGTACCGGTTCGAACCCGATAATGGGCTTTGGTGTCATGCCAACGTGCGGCCCGAGCCGCCGATGAGCCTCGATGAAGTGTCCTATGCCTCCGGAGAGATGGCCTTCGAGAACCGGCGGATGACGGGCGCCCACGAACTCGGCACATACCTGGTCGAGGCGCAGCGCTTAGCCACCGAGACCTCTACCCATCCACACGCCGCACTGGCGCCGCCACAGACCACAGCCGATTTTGAACACTTGCGCTGGTTCCCGTATCCCGCGGAGTGCATCTCGGCCCCGACACCCAGTGAACGTGGCGAAGAGACCTAACAAACAAAACAGGAAGAGAATTGGCGGAACTGCTCGCCAGTGGACGCGGGTACCGCCCCCATCGGGAGGCCATTTTCGTGGAGCGTTTCGACGAGAGGTAACACCCCGGCAGCGTCGGAATATAATTGACGGGGCCGCCGAACCGCGGTAAATTCCGCCCGTTGGACTCGTGATATCAGAGGGAGAGTGGCATGACAGAAGTCAGTGACATCTGGAAGCAGGCGGCGGCGAAGTGGAACGAAGTGTCGGGCCAGGTGGTGGAAGCCGATCTAGGCACACCCACCACGTGTTCGGAGTGGTCTGTCCAAGAACTCCTCGATCACGCGATGCACTGGCAAGGGCTCGGTGGCGGAGTGCTCGGAGCCGGAACGAAGCCAGGCGATGACTGGGCAACCGTTGAGCCAGCGCTCGCGGCCGCTCTTCAGGACCCGGCAAATCTGGAAGGAACGGCCGAGGCCCTTGGCGGCATGCCAAAGCAGGGCGTGGCGGGGCTAATCATTGGTGACCTGCTGGTTCATTCGTGGGATCTGGCGCGATCGATCGGCGTTGACGACACCCTTCCGGCTGGAGCCGTCGAGGCGACGCTGATGGGCCTTCGCCGCCTGCCCGAAGAGATGCTCCGGAGTGAGACCATGTTCGGTCCGGCCATCGAGGTTGCCGCCGACGCCAGTTCACAGGATCAGCTTCTTGCATTCGTTGGTCGTCAGCCCTGACGATCAGCGCTTCGTGGTCGGGTAGTACGGATTCGTTCCGGCACTGTGATCGGTCACATCGATGACTTGGGTGACGCCGGCGACGTGTTGTCGAAGTAGCACTTCGACTCCCTGGCGAACGGTCACCTGCGCCAGGGCGCACCCCTGACATCGGCCGGTGAGACGGACACTGATTACCCCGCCGACTTCTGAGTCAACGACGATTTCTCCACCGTGGGCGGCAACCATTGGATTGATGACCTCGACAAGAACGCCTGCGACGGTCGTCGCTGTGACTGGCGGGAGATCGAGTTCATCACGCAGTGGTTGCACCGCTCCAGGTGACCCGACCGCCACCACCTGGCCATCGCGACGTTCGAGGTCGCCGCCGCGGGCCATGGCTGAGCGACGCAGCGTGCTGAACGCGTCGGACGGTGGTGTTTCGGCCGGCACACCGCTGACACCGTGGTTCAGCGCCTGATCTAAGTCGGCGATGAGGTCCTCGGGCGCTTCGAGTCCAATGGAGAATCGGAGGAGATCGGCGGCAATGGGAGTCGAGGGCCCTTCGACCGATGCCCGGTGCTCAACCAGACTTTCTGTTCCACCCAGCGAGGTGGCGCGAACGAACAATTTCAGCCGCGCTGCGGTCGCCATAGCCGCTGCCTCGCCGCCTCGGATCCGCATCGACAGCATCCCGCTGAAGCCGTCGGTCATTTGTCGAGCAGCGACTTGATGGTCCGGATGACTCGGGAGACCCGGATACATCACTACATCGACGCGATCATCGGTATCGAAATGTTCGGCGATTTGGAGGGCAGTCGCCGAACTCTGCCGCACCCGCGGATAGAGCGTGCGCATTCCCCGCAACAGCAGCCACGCATCGAAACCGCTCGGGACCCCGCCGTTACTGCGGCGCCATGCCCGGATCCTTTGAACGAAGGGGTCATCGACCGCCGCCACGACCGCTCCGGCCAGGACATCGCTGTGCCCGTTCAAGTATTTGGTGGCAGAGTGCACCACGAGGTCAGCGCCGTGTTCGATCGGTCGGGTGTGCACCGGGGTCGCGACTGTGCTGTCCACCACGAGTCGGGCGTTGGCGGCGTGAGCGATGTCGGCCATATCTCTGATGTCGGTGATCTGCCAGTTGGGATTGGCCGGTGTTTCGATCCACACGATTCGTGTATCCCCGGGTCGGATCGCGGCACTGACCTCGTCGGGCTTACTCGTATCAACGAAGGACACCTCGATACCCCAGGTCATCGCAAATTCGCCGATCCATTTGCGTAACGCCCAATACATGACCTTCGGAGCGACGACATGATCTCCGGGTACGAGCGCGCAGAACACCGAGGTTGCCGCAGCCATTCCTGAGGCGAACAACATGGCGCTCGAACCGGCTTCGAGTTTGGCCAACAACTGTTCCGGGAGGTCGTACCCCGGATTATCGGCCCGGGTGTACCCGAAACCAGCCGGGTAGCTCCCGTCGGCATCGCGCTCGAACGTGGTAGACGAATGAATCGGCGGAACCAGAGCCCTGGTGGTCGGATCGATGTGCCCCAACGCTTGCGCTGCGCTTGTTTCTGGCTTCATTCGAATACCTCCAACGGCCCCGGGTGCATGGTCCAGTGGGGGTCAATTACGGTCACCATACTCCGGCGAAACCATGTCTGCGTCCGCACGTACGCACCAGTCGGGCCGAACCGTCGAGGGATCGATTAGCGGTTCTCGCGTCAGGTTCTCAAGGTCCTACACCGACGGCGCTCGGGCTCTCTTTGTGCCTACGACAAGTTTGTCGACTGGCCATGACCTACGCTCGTGGTCTATATCAATACCGAGGGGAAGCTTAGGTGAGCAAGGATATGTGCGACACACCACGAGCTAACCGCAATGACGAGTGGGACGACCTGCGGGAGCGGTACTTGCTCGAATCAGGCGTGCGGCCTGAGTCATCGGCACGCGGTGTGCACCATGTGGCGTTGGTGTCGAGCGATGTCGAGCGGACGATTCGTTTCTACCAAGAGGTGTTGGAGTTCCCGCTAACCGAACTGTTCGAGAACCGAGACTACGTTGGTTCGACACACTTCTTTTTTGACATCGGGCACGGGAACGCGCTGGCGTTCTTCGATTTTCCCGGACTTGAGGTGGGGGAGTACGCCGAAGTACTGGGAGGACTCCATCACCTGGCGATCTCAGTGGAGCCGGAGAAGTGGGCGCGTCTGAAGGCGAGGCTCGATGAGTTGGGCGTCGAATATGCCCACATTGATGGCAGCTCGATCTACTTTCGCGGGCCGGATGGGGAACGTCTCGAGTTGATCTCGGACCCGCTCGGAGAGATGTACGGATCGCCGGTGATGTGATCGTGCTAGCCGTCGGCTTGGCAGGTTTGGGTCTGTTCGCCTAGTCCTTCGATTCCTAGCCTGACCTCGTCGCCGGCTCGGAGATAGCGCGGCGGCGTCTGACCCATCCCCACTCCCGGAGGTGTCCCAGTCGAGATGACATCGCCTGGATGCAAGGTCATGAACTGGCTTACATAGCTGATGATGTGGGCAACGCCGTAGACCATCGTCTTTGTCGAACCGTCCTGCATTCTCTCGCCGTTGACGTCCAGCCACATGGCAAGGTTCTGCGGATCGGCGATCGCGTCGGCCGTGACGAGGTAAGGGCCAATCGGTCCGAAGTTGTCGTAGGACTTTCCCTTCGTCCACTGCCCTTCGTGTTCGTTCTGGAAAGCGCGCTCCGAAAGATCGTTGACCACGCAATAGCCGGCCACATGATCGAGCGCATCTTCCTCGTTGATGTACTTGGCACGCGATCCAATTACGACACCGAGTTCGACTTCCCAGTCTGTTTTTTCAGAATTCCGCGGGATTAAGATCGGATCATTCGGGCCGCAAATTGCACTAGTCGCCTTCATAAACAGCACCGGTTCTGACGGGACCGCCATTCCGCTCTCGGCGGCGTGATCGCTGTAGTTCAAACCAATACAAATGAACTTGCCAGTTCCAGCGACACATGGCCCGAGACGAGGGTTGTTGCTGATGAGCGGTAGATCTGTCCAGTCCAGTTGCCGGAGCTGTTCGAGTGATCCAAGGGTGTCGTCGGCTATGTCGTCGCAATGGTCGCGAAGTGATCGGATGTTCCCGTCCGCGTCGACAAGGCCAGGTTGCTCCTGCCCGTGCTCTCCGTACCTGACTAACTTCATACCTGCTCCAACAAATAGTGGAATCTGTCTTCGTCTGACTCATAACCCGAAGGTCACTGACTGATCCAATCGCATGTATAACCGTTCAACGGAGGAATTATAACGGAACTTCGTACAGGTGCTGCTCAGAGTCATTTTGCTGGCGCCCTTGGCTTCGGAGGCCAACGCTCCAACAAGGCATATGTTTCGTTCAGTTGACGTATTGGATCGAGATCGGGACGGGTCGCTGCAGAGTGTGGCCGACCGGAGAGGTGCCGATGACCGTCTGGTGCAGAGCCGTCAGCTGATCGCTGTCAGCATCGCTTTGGAGATCGACCGAAACGCGGAGGCCTTCGTAGCCGGCGTTGCCGATGGGGTCCAGGCCCAGGAACGTCTTGAGGTTGATGTCGCCCTCGATGTCGATCGTTAGCTTCTCGATCGCGATACCGGCGGCGGTGGCATTGGCCGCGTAGCCGACGGCAAGGCAGTTGCCGAGTGCCCCGAGTAGCTGCTCCACAGGGTTGGCAGCCGTGTCCGAGCCGCCGAGGCTCGAGGGCTCATCGGAGGGAACGGCATCGAATTCGCGAACCCTGGACGAGGAACGGAATCCGCCTTCCCAAGTGACCTTGGTCGCCCAAGTGCTGTCGGCGACCTCGGGACTTTCTTGGATCTTGGCGGCGAGGCCCGCGACTGCGTCGATTTGGACATCGTTGAGGGTTGTGGTGGTGATCAGATTCATGATGTGAATTCTCCAGCTCGGATCGATTTCCCGACAAAGCCGATCGGGTTAGTCAACAATTATAGCGAGTCTGTGCCAGAAGCGAGTTCCTGTGATGCAAACAGCAGTTGTCGAGCCACCCGAACACGCGTCGTGCGGTGCAGGAATGCACCAGGGCTGATCGGGCTGGATATAGCTGATACCGATCTTCTTTCGCCGTCGTTGTCAATAGATTGCTCTAGGCTCGCCCTCAATGGTTCGCATTACGCTCGACGCCATCGTTCTCGCAGTCACTGACGAGACGCCAAAAGTACTCACCACCTCAGCTGTTGGCGAGTCGGCTCTGCCGTCAGGTGATCTGGACGGTGACGACCGGACCTTGGAACTTGGGTTGCGCCGGGTCTTGGCCGCTCAGACCGGAATCGGGGTCGGTTACGCCGAACAGCTCTATTCATTTGGTGACATCGACCGATCGTCGGAGCCTGAGGAGCGCCTGTTGGGTTTGGCTTACCTGACCTTGATCCACGAAGAGCAGCCAACGGCAGGGGCACAGTGGGTTGACGTTTATGCTCTGTTGCCTTGGGAGGACCGTCGGACCGATCGTCCTCGGGGCCTCGACGCGATGATTGAAACAGCGGCCCGCGGTTGGGTCGAGTCGGCGCCGGCTGGTGAGCGTTCGGCCAGGGAGGAGCGGGCCACCGTAGTCTTTGGCCTGGATTCGTGCCCGTGGGATGGCGTGCGGGTGCTCGAGCGCTACGAGTTGTTGTATGAACTCGGACTGCTAGCCGAATCAGATCAGACACAGGAGACGCTGCCGTACTCCCTGCCCATGGCATTCGATCATCGCCGGATCGTCGCCACCGCCTTTGGGCGACTGCGCGGCAAGCTCACCTACCGCCCCGTTGTGTTCGAACTGTTGCCGACAAGGTTCACCCTGCTGCAGTTACAGCGGCTGGTCGAGGCTGTTGCTGGCGTGCCGCTGCACAAACAGAACTTCCGCCGGACGGTAGAGAACGGCAGACTCGTCGAAGGCACCGGACTGTACGCCAGCACGGGGGGACGCCCGGCTGAGCTCTTTCAATTCAGGAGCGATGTTGTGCGAGAACGTCCTCGCCCCGGCGTTGGCACACCGTGGGACCGCACCTAGGCCCAGGTCGGCGATGTGAAATAAAACATGCTAATACTCAATTTGAGTATTAGCATGGTCTGTATGAGTAAAACTAACGAACTCACCCCGCTGGACCGGGCCCGTAGCCTGGTACCGGAGTTGGCATGGGGCACGGCCGACGATGACATCGCCGCGATCGAAGCCCTCAAGAAGCGCAAGAACGCCATCGTGTTGGCTCACAACTACATGACCCCCGATATCTTCCACGGCGTTGCTGACTATGTTGGTGACTCACTCGCGTTGGCTCGCATCGCAGCTGAGACTGATGCCGATGTCATCGTCTTTGCTGGCGTGCACTTCATGGCCGAGACCGCGAAGATCACCTGCCCGGACAAGACGGTGTTGATTCCCGATCTTGAGGCCGGTTGCTCGCTGGCCGAGTCAATCACCGCATCCGACGTGCGAGCGCTCAAGGACCAGTACCCAGGGGTACCGGTCGTGACCTATGTGAACACCAGTGCCGCGGTCAAGGCCGAGACCGATATCTGCTGCACCTCGGGTAACGCGGTCGAGGTGGTGGAGTCCCTCGGGGTTGATCGAGTGATCTTCCTGCCCGACGAGTATCTGGGCCGCTATGTGGCCTCGCAGACTGAGGTCGAGATCATCTTGTGGGATGGGGCATGTGAGGTCCACGAACGATTCACTGGCGACGAACTCCGTGGCTATCGCCGTGAAACCCCCGGAATAGAGATCATCGCCCACCCCGAATGTCCACCCGACGTACTAGAGGAGGCCGATTTTGTCGGCTCTACAGCGGGGATGATCAACTACGTGAAAGTCAACAAGCCAGCGCAGGTCGTGCTGGTCACCGAGTGCTCCATGTCAGACAACGTGGCAGCGGAGATCCCCGAGGTCGATTTCATTCGACCTTGCAATCTTTGCCCTCACATGAAGCGCATCACCCTGGCCAAGATCCGAGATGCTCTGGAGAACGATCGCTACGAGGTGATCGTCGATCCCCAGATCGCCGAACGGGCGCTTCGGCCCATTGAACGCATGCTCGCTATCGGCGGAACCCGGTGACCTTTGCCGAGAACCTGGCGAATTCACGGTTCACCATCATGAAACTCTGGTGGCCGCCCGCTCGTGCTTGAGGCTGGTCCGACACCGGCGCCCGCCCAAGCCGCACGAGTGGTCCCGGCCCGGATTGCCGCCCTCCTCGATGAGGCTCATGCCGCGCCGGTTGCCGTGGTGGGTCTCGGAGGGAGTGCGGCCGACTTGCCGGTACCCACCGGATTCGGGGCGCTCATCGGTCCGGACACCGATCTTCACACCCTCGGCTTGCTCTTCGAGTCGTCCTACGCTCCAGGCAGAGCGCCGGGCCGTCATCGCCTGCTCAAGGGCATCTTCGGTGGTGCCGCCGATCCGTCCGTTCTCACGCTCAGCGACAATGAATTGGTGCAACTGGCCACCAAGGAGGCGAGCCGAATCCTCGATGTCGCACTTTTGCCGTCGTGGGCCCGCGTGGTGAGACACGAAGCCGGAATTCCCCAGTATCACCTTGGCCACGGCGCATGGCTCGACCGACTCGACGATCTCGCTGTTGATTTTCCGGATCTACACCTGGCAGGCTGGGGATACCGCGGCATCGGCGTGTCATCGCTCGCCCAACACGCCGCGGCGATCGCCCAGAAGGTGCTGACCACGCGATTGGAATGCTCCATGTAGGTGGTGCCGGGCAGTTTTGGGGTCTTTGAGTTTCTCCGGGGAACATCAGAACCTTGACGACGGCAACCGTCCAATTCCTTTGTCCGTTTGGAGGGGGCGTTATGGTCATGAAGATGCGAGCAGAGAACGCCGAGCAACTTGATGTGGTAAATCCTGCGACAGGCCAGGTCTGGTCACGCGCCGACCGCGCCGTCGTACATCTCGAAGGTGCTTGGCATCAGGTCTTTCATTGTCTCGTCGTATGCCCGAGTCGACAGTCGGTGATTTTGCAACGTCGCGCTGAAACGAAGGCGGTGTTTCCAGGACTACTCGATTTATCCGTTACCGGACACCTGACCGCTGGTGAGCAGATACTGGACGGAGTTCGAGAGGCAAGGGAAGAACTAGGTATCGTCGTTGACCCGCTTTCACTTGTGTCGTTGGGAGTTCGGCTGTTGGCTGATGACGACGGTGAGGGTCAAAACCGTGAGCGGGTACACAGCTTTTTGCTCGCTGATGATCGCAGCCTGGATCAATACGCGCCGTCAACCCAGGAAGTCGCTGGCCTCGTTGAAATCTCGGTTACCGCACTGTTACAACTGTTGGACCATTCCGGATTGGCCGTGCCAGCTATTTCGTGGACTCCAGGTGGAGCTATTGAGTCGATATCGATTGATGCGAACGATTTGGTCCCGAGCATCGATGGCTATTGGAGCGTGATGGCAATAATGGCGGATCGGTTTATCCGAGGTAAATCCCCACTCGCAATATGACCTGGCTAGGTGTGGACTCTCGGTGGCTCATTGCCCGCGCTAGACGCGGATGAGGCCGAGCGCCTCGGCGCGGGTGACGGGATTGTCTTTTAAGAGTCCGCGTACTGCTGAGGTCGTTGTCGAGGTCCCGGGACGGGAGACACCGCGCATAGTCATGCAAAGGTGTTCAGCTTCCATTACAACCAAGACGCCAGCAGCCTGGAGTCGGTCCATTATCGCGTCGGCTATTTGTACAGTCAGTCGTTCCTGGACTTGCAATCTTCTCGCATAGCCGTCCACCACCCGGGCAAGTTTGGACAGTCCGCATACCCGACCGCTGGCGTTGGGGATATAGGCAATATGCGCGTGGCCTATGAATGGCAGCATGTGATGCTCGCAGAGCGAATAGAACGCAATATCTCGCACGATTACGAGTTCGTCGTGCTCGGCGTCAAATTGTCGGTCGAGGTGCCTTTTAGGGTCTTCGTCGTAGCCACCCAAAATCTCGAGGTACGAGCGGGCCACCCGGGTTGGAGTGTCAACTAACCCATCACGGTTGAGATCTTCGCCCAGTGCCGCAAGGATTTCTCGTACTGCGGCTTCAATACGGGCAACGTCGATAGCAGAACCTTCATTTTTTGTGCTCATGGGTATCAGCTTAGGACTGGCTACTGCACATGTGAAATTTTGACTGACTCCAAACGGCTAGATCTGACGTCTATATGAGGTTGCTGTCGAGCGGCGTAGGGGACTGCGCCTTGTTAAGTTGGTCTGTTAAGGTCGGAGAATGTCTGAGGCCGCATGCACTGCACTCATCTCGAAGAACACTCTGCGCGACCAGACGGTCTGGCCCGCACCACCCACAGCAATCACAGAATTTCATCGCCGGATGCCGGCGTACTCACCAACGTTGCTACTTGACGCTCCCGACCTGGCTGCGAAACTCGGCGTCGGCCGGGTTCTCATCAAGGCGGAGACACGGCGCATGGGCCTACCGTCGTTCAAAATTTTGGGCGCATCCTGGGCGACCTACCAGGCCATCTGCGCCCATATTGGCGAAGAACCAGAGCCTTGGAATAACATTAACGAGTTGGCGGCGAACCTCGCTCACCTGCGCCCGTTCACCCTTGCAACGGCGACCGACGGAAACCACGGTCGGGCGGTTGCGTTCATGGCAAGACTTCTCGGATTCGAAGCGAGAATCTTCGTACCAAAGGGAATGGCGTCTGCTCGAATTCGCGCGATGGAGGCAGAGGGCGCTGTGGTATCGGTGGTCGACGGCGACTACGACGACGCAGTGGCGCGCTCCGGGCAAGAAGCAACCGACAACTGCCTAGTGGTGTCGGACACCTCGTGGGACGGTTACACGACAATTCCCGCGCAAGTAGTCGAGGGGTACGCGACGATCTTCGGCGAGGTCGACGACGCGATCGACGCAAGTGGACTTCCCCATCCGGATCTCGTTGTTGTACCGGTTGGTGTTGGAGCATTCATGGCGGCCGCTGTTACGCACTACAGGTCAGGCGAGCGTCGCCCGATCATTGTTGCGGTCGAACCACGCGACGCCAACTGTGTCCAGGCTTCGTCGATGGCAGGCGAAATTACCCACGTACCGGGCCCCCACCGATCCATCATGGTCGGACTGAATTGTGGGCTTCCATCGATGATTGCGTGGCCACGACTGGCATCGGGAGTTGACTGGTTCGTCTCGGTCGATGATGAGGCCGCGCGGCAAGCGATGCGCGACCTGGCCGATGCAGCCGTTGCATCAGGCGAAACAGGAGCCGCCGCGCTCGCGGGGTTGGAAGCGCTCTTGATGGATCCGCAAGGTGATGACGCTCTGCCGGACCGTATGAACAGCACGATCTTGATCATGGTCACCGAAGGAGCGACCGACCCGGGTGCCTATGAGAGGATTGTTGGCCGAGCGCACGAGACGGTTGGTCGGGTTCTCACGGCGATCAACTGAGCGGGGAGCTGCGCTCGTTTGACGTCGTACATGTTTAACAATAGGTTAAAGGGCAGCCATCTGATGTCAAATAGATAGCTGTGATCACGGGGGTGAGATAATGGCACAGAATAACACGGTTACCTCGCTCGCCGCGGCGGGATTTCAGCTCCCACAGCGCCAGATGTCCATGGCTTCGCAGGTCGAAGAATCGATCCGTTTACGTCTTAGAGACGGCACCTTTGCACCCGGCGATCAGCTGCCAACCGAGAACGAACTCGCTGAGGCGCTCAATGTGAGCAGAGCGACGGTACGCACCGCTGTTGGGTCACTGGTGCGTCGAGGTCAGATAGTGCGCCGCCACGGTGTCGGGACCTTTATTGCTGCGGGCACGATGCTCAGGAACGATTTGTCTGAAGTCGTAGATTTCAACATTCTTATTGAAAGGACAGGAGCGTCCGCGGGTGTCATCTTTGATGAGATCTCTATAGGCAAGCCTTCAAAACTTGTTGCCAGTGCGCTCAAACTTGACACAAGTGACCAGGTCCTCACCAGCGCAAAACGTTTCACTGCAGACGATCTCACAGTTATCTATGTACTTCACGCGATCCCAGTTAGTGTCCTGGGGATGTCTATCGCTACGGACGCGCTTATCGTTCCACAGAGTACAGAACCACTCTTGGCATTTCTCGAGGATGCGGTCGGAATTTCGACAGCATTCGTCCTCGCTTCGATCAAGGCTGAACTCGGATCCGCTATCGGCTACCCGGGCGCCGTGGTCGAGCCGGACTCGCCGATGCTTCGCTTTGACGAGGTCGCCTTCACCAATGAAAATACTCCCATCTGGCATAGCCAAAATTGGTTCCCGCCCGGTGAGATGACGTTCGATCTCATTCGCCAAACGCAGGGCGCTGGTCATTGATAAAAATCTCATATCTGGAAACTCCAGGTATTTGACGGAACTTCGGTTGCGTCGCAAAGGCCTTCGGGTCGGAAAGAAATTGGGGGAAATCATGAAGACGATGTCATCCATATTGGTACGGCTCTTCGCCGTCCTTGCTGTCTTCGCGCTGCTCGCTGTGGCGTGCGGTAGCGATGCGGCCGAGGAAACGGTAGCGGACGCCGACGATGCGAACAGCAGCGGTTGTGACGGCGAAGTAATCAACGCGGCATTCGTGTATGTCGGGCCAATCGGCGACGCCGGCTGGACGAAGAAGCACGACGACGGCCGCCTTTCACTCGAGGCCGCCCTCGGAGACTGCGTAGTAACGTCGTTCTTGGAAAGCGTGCCAGAAGGCGCCGAATCTGAGGCAGTCTTTGAACGTCTTGCCCGCGACGGTAACCACATAATTTTCGGTACTTCGTTTGGTTACATGGACCAGATGTTGACCGTCTCCGAACGCTTCCCTGACGTGAAGTTCGAACATGCAACTGGCTTTAAGACCAGCGACAACATGGGCACCTACTTTGGTGCTGCCGAGGAAGCCCGCTATCTCTCAGGAATGGCAGCCGGTGCGGTAACCGAGTCAAATGAGCTTGGTTACGTCGCAGCCTTCCCCATCCCTGAGGTGCTCCGCGGCATCAATGCGTTCACGCTGGGCGCCCAACGTGTCAACCCCGACGTAACGGTCAAGGTCGTTTGGACCTCGACATGGTTCGATCCTGTCGTTGAGAAAGAGGCTGCCGAGTCGCTGCTAAATGGTGGAGCCGATGTCATTGCTCAGCACCAAGACACTCCTTCAGCGGGCGAAGCTGCTCAGAATGCTAATGCATTTTGGGTCGGCTACAACGACGACATGTCCCGGTTTGCGCCTGAGGCGTGGCTCACAGCACCTGCCTGGGATTGGGGCCCGTTCTACATCGGCGCAGTCGAAGATGTGCGCGATGGCACCTGGACCTCTGATCAGTACTACGGAACAATGGCCGATGGCCTCGTGACCTTGTCGCCAGTGTCAGACACGGTTTCACAAGACGTGCGGGATCAGATCGATGCTGTTAAAGCTGACATCATCTCCGGAGCCTTCGCTCCATTCAATGGGCCAGTAAATGACCAAGATGGTGCAGAAATTGTCGCTGAAGGCGACACACCAGACCTGGGCACCCTGCTGGGCATGGGCTTCTTCGTCGAAGGCGTAGTTGGAAGCGCTACTGGCTGATTAATGGTAAGCCCTGAACTTCCTGGCCTGGAGAAGTCGTCTTCTCCAGGCCAGGTGGCGGCTATTGCCGCAGACAACGTAACCAAACGGTTTCCCGGCGTCCTAGCGAACGACTCAGTGTCCTTCACCGTGTACCCCGGAGAGGTCCACACCATTCTTGGCGAGAACGGAGCCGGAAAGAGCACGCTCGCGGCGATGCTCTGCGGCCTATATCAACCAGATGTTGGGCAGATTTCTCGCAACGGCGTCCCGGTTCGTTTGCGCAGTCCTCGCGAGGGCCTCGCCAACGGCATTGGCATGGTGCACCAACATTTTCGGCTCGTCGATCGATTCACTGTGTCCGAAAACGTAATTTTGGGTGACCCCGACCAAACGCGTCTGCTGCGACCATCAGAGATCCACGAGCGGGTCGCAGCGATTGGTGAACAATTTGGTCTGCCGGTTGACCCTCGAGCGGTGATTGCGGATCTAACAGTCGGCGAGCGCCAACGCGTAGAAATTGTCAAGATGCTGTATCGGGGCGCGGATGTGCTCTTGCTCGATGAGCCGACCGCAGTGTTGACACCGAAAGAGGTCGAAGCGCTCTTCGAAACAGTTCGCACGATGAAGGCCCAGGGCAAGGCGTTGGTCTTCATCAGTCACAAGCTGCGAGAAGTGATGGAAGTCAGCGATCGAGTGACCGTGATGAGGGCCGGCGCTGTAACTGGTGAGATCGCGACAGCTGACACGAGTGAGCGACATCTTGCAGAGCTGATGGTGGGTCGACCAGTCGAAACAGAGGTTCGCCGGGGTGTCTCAACAGGAGCGGTTGCCCTCGAAGCGCAGGGTCTGACCGTAATTGAGGGCGGCCAGGCGGTTGTCGATAACGCCACCTTGATCGTTCGACGCGGTGAGATCGTAGGAATCGCTGGCGTGGCAGGCAACGGTCAACGACCCCTTGCCCGAGCGTTAGCTGGCATCGTCGCGCCAGAAGAAGGATCAATTGTGATCCATGGCACTGATGTAACGGGTAAGGGCCCGTTGGCTGCACGCGCTGAAGGCTTGGCCTTTGTTCCCGAGGATCGTCTCGGCACTGGCCTGGTCCCAGGCCTCAGCATCACCGACAACATGATCCTGACTCGTAAGCGGTCATTCTTTGTCGATCGTCGCACGGCCCGAGCTGAAGCAGCTCAGGCTATCGACGAGTATGAGATCAAGACTCCAGGAACAGAGGCAACTGCCGGCGTGCTCTCGGGCGGGAACTCACAAAAAGTACTAATCGCACGCGAACTAGGTAGCGCAGGTGAAGACCAGGTCATCATTTTGTCGAGCCCAACCCGCGGCCTCGACATTGGAGCCGCTGAGTTCGTCCGTGGACTCTTACACGAAGCACGGTTACGAGGCGCAGCCATCCTGGTTATCAGTGAGGACCTTGACGAGGTACGAAGCCTGTCCGATCAATTGGTGGTGCTGTATCGCGGCGGTATCGCCCTCTCTGGTCCGACCGACGATTTGGCGCTGGAAGACATTGGCCTTGCGATGGCCGGGGCACAGAACGAGAAGGAAAGTTAATGTCTTTTCAAATTGGACTTGAGCGACGCTACGAACGATCTTGGTTGCGTAATGCAGTAACGCCGCTGCTGTCCGTGTTTGGCGCATTCGTGTGCGGAGCGATCTTTCTTGCTGTTGAGGGTTTCAACCCGCTCACCGTCTACAAGGCGCTCTTCGAGGTTGGGTTCACCACTCGTTTTGGTTTCACCGACAGCCTCACCGTAGCGGTACCGCTGATCTTGACCGGCCTGGCGGCTGCGGTTCCGTTCAGAATGAACCTGTTCAACATCGGCGCTGAAGGTCAGCTGTATCTTGGGGCCATCTTCGGTTCATGGGCTGGCTTGACGCTCGCCGATGGCATGCCGACGATAATTGGCGTTGGGATCGTCCTGGTGGCGGGAGCTGTAGGCGGTGCCCTTTGGGCCCTACCGGCAGCGGTCTTCAAGGCGTACTACGGCACGAGCGAGATCATCACCACGCTGATGTTGACATTCGTGGCCCTGTTTCTCATGCGTTATCTGATCTTCGGCTCCATGTCGCTGTGGCGAGACAAAGAGTCGGCAAACTTCCCCCAAGGACGCAAGCTTCCCCCGTCGGCACGCTTTGAGCTATGGAGTGACACGCGGTTGCACTGGGGTCTGATCGTGGCCCTCGGAATCGTCCTCGTGGTCTGGGTGCTGTTGCGCTTTACCTCAGTTGGGTTCAACATGAACGTCGTCGGCTCCGCGCCCGAAGCGGCGCGTTATGCCGGCATCTCGGTTTCCCGCACGATCATCGTTGCGTTGTTGATATCAGGTGCGCTCGGTGGGCTCGCAGGAGCAACAGAGGTAGCGGGTCGCGCCTATGCTCTCGACCCAAATGGACTGGAACTAGGGCTCGGATTCACCGGAATTGTCGTCGCTTCACTTGCCCGCTACAACCCGTTTGCGATCGTGGTAGTAGCGACCTTCCTCGGAGGGCTGCGCAGCGCCGGTTTGGCGCTCCAAGGGCTTCCCGGCGAGCGTGTTCCAGTCGAGGTCTCGCTCATGCTTCAGGGAGCAATCTTGCTATTCGCTATCGGCGGTGAAGTCTTCTCGACGTATCGCCTCTCGATCGAGCGGTCTAGCGCAGAGGTAACGGCATGAACAACGCGACGATAGTTCTCACACTCGCCGCAGCAGTCGGAGCGGCAGTGCCGATTGCTCTGGCAGCGCTGGGCGAATTGCTGAGCGAGAAGGCAGGCGTACTGAATCTTGGTGTCGAGGGCATGATGCTCGTGGGAGCGGTTACTGCCTTTCAGACGGGGAGTAGCTCGGGCAATCTGTGGCTGGCATTGTTCGCTGGCACCTTGGCTGGCGGCTTGTTCTCGCTCATCCACGCGTTTCTCACGATCACCCTGAGGGCGAATCAGATCGTCTCGGGCCTAGCGCTCGTGATCTTTGGTACCGGTTTGTCGACGTTCGTAGGAAAGTCGGTCGAAGGCAAAGCTCTCGATACCGACTTCACCGCCATTCGATGGGGCGTACTCGCTGACATCCCAATCCTAGGGCCGGTGTTTTTTGACCAAGACCCCATGGTGTACACCACCATAGTTTTGGCCGTACTTATTCGGCTTTACCTCAACCGCACCTCCGCCGGCCTGGCGGTACGAGCTGTCGGCGAATCGCCCGCTACTGCAGACTCTATGGGAGTGTCCGTGAGCGGTGTCAGGTACGCACATGTTGTGCTGGGCGGCCTGTTCGCTGGCATGGCAGGGGCATACCTCGTGCTCGGCAGCGTGCCAGCGTGGAGTCAAGGTGCGACAACCGCCGGAATTGGCTGGATTGCCTTGGCTCTCGTCGTGTTCGCATCGTGGAAACCGCTACGAGTCATACTCGGCGCGTTCCTGTTCGGCTTTTCCCGCCGCGCCAACTTTTGGCTTCAAGGCGAGGGAGTCGACATCCCGGCCGAGTTCCTGACGATGCTTCCGTACCTGTTTACAATCGCCGTGCTGGTGATCTGGGGTAGCCGCGACTTGCAGCGGCGCGCCGGAGCCCCAGCGGCTCTGGGCACGTCATATGTTCGAGATGAGAGATAGACGAAAAACGTTTCAAACGTGACCCTGCTCCACGAGGTGCAACGGCCGGCGACGAGAGTGCATCGATACGAAGCGCCAGTTTCGCTCCACACAGCGTTGGAGCTACTCGCATCCGCGAACGGCACGGTGATCATCGCTGGCCCGCCACGGTGTTGAAGCGGTCTTCCTGTTGGGGTTGTTGGCTGGTGTGGTAATGGTGGCTTCGGTATCAGTGGATGTCTACAGTCGCAAGCTAGACATTTCTACACGTATCTAGACATGGATGTTGCTGTGTGATTCTCACCCCTCGAGTTGATGTATGACGGCGCTCGCGCCGACAGATATGCGTCGTCGAGCCGGCCGATGGCCGTTCGACCCGTCCCGTGTGCCGTTCTACTACGGCTGGGTCATCTTGGTCGCCGGCACGATCGGCATCGTCGCGTCGATCCCTGGGCAGACCGCTGGCGTCAGTGTGTTCACAGACCACCTGACCGAATCGACCGGGATGACCCGGCTGCAACTGTCGATCGCGTACCTCATCGGAACCGGAGCGGGCGGGTTCTTGCTGCCGCGCGGTGGGCGGGCGATCGACCGACGCGGCTCGCGGGTGGTGGCTCTGGCTGCCGTGATCGGCCTGGCGGCGACCGTCGTCGGTCTTAGCTTCGTCGGCCCGATGAACGCGCTGGTCGGTACGATCGTACTGAGTGCCGGCTTCGGCTGCCTGCGGTTCTCCGGCCAGGGTCTCCTGACGCTCTCGTCTCGGGTGATGATCTCGCAGTGGTTCGATCGTCGGCTCGGCATCGTGAGCGCCGGGTCGAACGCGGTGATGGTTTTCGTGTTCGCGGCGACGCCGGCGCTGTTGCTCCTGCTCATCGACGCCGCCGGATGGCGCGCCGCGTGGCGGCTGATCGCCGTCGGCCTGATCTTGGTGATGGTTGGCGTGGTCACCGTGCTTTACCGCGTGAGTCCCGAAGCATCGGGTATGCAGATCGACAGCGGCAACCGGAGCGAACCCGCCGATGGCGACGGTTCGGTCCTGATCGGCACGGACGACGACATCGACCATGGCCGGGCCGTGCGCGACCCACGGTTCCTGGCGGTGACGATTCCCATCGTATCGATGTCGATCGTGTCGACCGCCCTGACGTTCCACATCGTCGACTTCGGTCGCGAGCTCGGCCTCGATCAAGGCCGGATCGTGCAGATTTTTGTCCCGATCGCATTCGTGAGCGTGCCGGTCACGCTCGTGGGTGGCTGGCTGGTCGACAGGATCGCGCCGTTGTTCATCGCAGCGGCTATGTGCGCCGCGCAGATTGTGATGTACCTGACCGTGGGGCACGTCGACACGCCGGCCTTGGCGATTGTCGCAATCTTCGCTTGGGGGGTTGCCCAAGGGTGTTTCGCACCGCTCACGAGCGCCGCGCTCCCACGGCTGTTCGGGCGCCGGTACCTGGGTGCGATCTCAGGCACCCAGATGAGCGCGATGGTGATCGGCAGCGCGATCGGCCCGGCGATGTTCGCCCTGATGAAGTCGACCACCGGCAGCTACCGGACCGCGCTGTGGATGTCAGCACTCTTGCCCGCCGCAGGCCTCGTCCTCGCGATCACCCAACTGCGCCGAACCTGAGCCGCGGCGGCTGGGGTTCTCAACGGGTTGCGGGGAAGCCCACGTCGACTTGGCTCGTCCGCCGGCCGGTGATGGCGAGAGAGTTCGCTTTGCTTTAGTGCCCACCGCTCTGGAAACACTGATTGGTAGGGATGTTTACATGTTGAATATTTGGACGAACGAATACGTGGAGTTTGGACTTCGTTTGGCGCCCTTGGCAGGAGTCGAACCTGCGCACATGGCTTCGGAGGCCAATGCTCTATCCACTGAGCTACAAGGGCAAGGGTGATGAGCCTAACGCCCGCCACCGATGTCTTGCTCTACTTTGGGATGTCCTTCCAGGCGGCACCGTCGGCCCGTGGTTCTTTGGGTAAGCCCAAGACCATTTCGCCAATGATGTTGCGCTGAATCTCGGAACTGCCAGCGTAGATAGTGCCTGAGCGGGCCCCAAAGAACGTGTCGACCCACATCATGGAATCGCCAGGTGGCGCACCCATTGACTCGGGACCGAAAACGGACCCAGCCATCTGGCCCTCGGGAGCCATAGCTTCGGGACCGAGAATTTTGACAGCAAGTTCGGTTACCACCCGGTGATATTCGGAGTGGTAGAGCTTGGAGAGACCGGATTCGGGGCCAGGCTGTTGTCCGGCCAAGAAGGCGGTGAGGGTGCGCATGCCGTTGTAGCGCATGATCTCGACCGTGGCGTACGCCTGGGCGATTTCTTGACGGATGACTGGGTCTGATGCAAGGCCCTTTTCCCTGGCTAATTCCATGAGGCGATCGAGTTCGATGCGATAGGCAATCGGGACTGTGGCTGCGCCCCAACCACGCTCGTAGCCGAGCAACGTCATAGCTACACCCCAACCGCCGTTGACTTCGCCAACCACGTTTTCTTTGGCGGTGACGGCATCGGTGAAGAAGACCTCGTTGAAATCGACATCGCCATTGAGCATCTTGATCGGGCGGACTTCGACACCGGACTGATCCATAGGGACCAACATGAAGCTGATGCCGCGATGCTTCTTGACATCGGGGTCGGTGCGAGTAAGTAGGAAGATCCAGTCGGCGTGTTGTCCGGCGGAGGTCCAGATTTTCTGGCCGTTGATGCGCCATTCGTCGCCATCGAGTTCGGCCTTGCAACCCAGGTTGCCAAGATCGGATCCGGCGTTGGGTTCGGAGTAGCCCTGGCACCAGAGGTCTGTGCCATCGATGATGCGGGGCAAGAAATGCTTCTTTTGTTCCTCGGTACCCCAATGAATTAGCGTGTTGCCCACCATCTGAATACTGAAGGGGTCGTTTCCGCCCCCGGCAGGCACACCTGCACGGGTGAACTCTTCGGCGACGATCACAATTTCTTGCGGGGTGAGGCCGGGGCCGCCGTACTCGGGGTCCCACGACAGCGCAATCATTTGATTGTCAACCAGGATCTGGCGCCACTCGGTAACGAACGGTTCACGTTGGTCGCGTGGGAGTGAGGCGAGGCCCTTCCAGTTGGTAGGGAGGTGTTCGGCTAAGAAAGCTTGCACTTTCTCCCGGTAGGTCTCGGCTTCGGCGGAATAGGTCGGATCCATCCTCGTAACTTAACCGTCGGTAACGGCTAGGGCCTAGCCGCATGGACGAGTAACGTAAATGAGCCGACCGAGCGGAGGCAAAGGCCGTAGGATTAGCGGCTGTCAGCCGTGTCCCCCACTCGGAGTCTCCCGTGATTCGCGACGATCTCATTGCCGCTCTAACCCAGGCGCTCGGTGCGCTTGGTGTTGATGTGCCCGCCTCCGGCGTCGAGATCGAGCGTCCCGCGCGCCGCGAGCACGGCGATTGGTCCTCCAACGTGGCGTTGGCTACATCGAAGTCTGCGGGAAAGAACCCCCGCGAAATGGCGGCTGACCTGGTGGCTCAACTCGAGACGCAGAACCTTGCGCACGTGTCGGTCATCGAAATTGCCGGTCCTGGTTTTGTGAACTTTCGACTGGAAGACACCTGGCTGCACGACGTACTGCGTCAGGTCGCAGCCGAAGGTGTTGACGGTTTTGGACAGCTTGATCTTGGCCAAGGCGAGAAGGTCCTCATCGAATTTGTGAGCGCCAATCCAACTGGCCCGCTGCATGCTGGGCACGCACGCGGCGCCGTGTATGGCGACAGCCTGGCTCGAGTGCTCGAACGCAGTGGCTACGAGGTGGGGCGCGAGTACCTCCTTAACGATCGCGGTGTGCAGATGCAGCACTTCGCAGATTCCATCGCGGCCGCTGCCGCAGGCGAACCCGCTCCTGAAGACGGTTACAAGGGCGACTACATCAACGAGTGGGCCGCCGAAATGCCCGATGGTGTTGACAAACTCGAATGGGCCTACGCCCGTTGCAAGGACTACATCGTCGAAACCCTCGAACGCATCGACATCCGATTCGATTACTGGCACAGCGAACGCGAGATGGTTGCCTCCGGAGCAATTGACGCGACTTTGGCCGATCTTCGTGCGGCCGGAGTCGTTGACGACGTGGATGGTGCCATCTGGTTACGGGCCACCGACTTTGGCGACGACAAAGATCGTGTCCTCGTCAAGACCGACGGACAGCCCACGTACCTACTTCCTGATCTGGCCTATCACCGCGACAAGTTCGAACGGGGCTGGAAGCGCCTGATCAACGTGTGGGGTGCCGATCACCACGGCTACGTTGCTCGCATCAAAGCGGGTATCCAAGCGCTCGGGCATGATCCTGATGAGCTCGAAATCCAGATCACTCAACTCGTCCGTCTCGAACGTGAGGGTACCGAGGTCAAGATTGGCAAACGGTCCGGCGAATTTATTGAACTTCGTGATGTGATCGACGAAGTGGGCCCCGACGCCACTCGCTTTACCTATTTGTTGCAAGGAATTGACTCTCAGCAGACCGTCGATATGGCAGCTATGGCGGCGCAATCGATGGACAATCCGGTGTTCTACGTGCAAATGGCACATGCCCGAGCGTGCTCAATCCTGGCTAAGGCGGCCGAGGCAGGCTTTGCCCTGCCCGACATTGCTGGGCTCGACCTTGCCCCGCTGACAACCGAACGCGAGCTTGATGTTATTCGTGCGCTGTCAGAGTTTGTCGACATCTTGGGTGTCGCTGCTCGAGAACGTGCCCCGCACAAGATCGCTACATGGGTACGTCAGTTAGCCGCAGCGTTTCACGGCTTCTATCACGATTGCTACGTCATCGGCGACGGCATTTCACCCGAACTCACCAACGCCCGACTAGCCCTGGTCGAATCAACCCGCATCGGCATCGATGTTGGGCTCGGTTTGCTGGGCGTATCTGCTCCGGAGTCCATGTAATGACTGGTCCTGTACCACCGCACCTCCTCCCGGACTCGGCCACTGTCGATGCCGACGGCGAAATGACGGTTGGTGGGCTACGTCTCACTGACTTGGCGGCGGAGTTTGGTACCCCGCTGTTTGTTTATGACGAGGATCACCTCCGTGCTCGTTGCCAAGAAGCGGTTGCTGGGTTCGGCGACACCGTTGCCTACGCCACCAAGGCGTTCTTGTGTAAAGCCATGGCCAAACTGGCGTACGAAGAAGGCATGTTGCTCGACGTCGCTACTGGTGGCGAAATCTACGTGGCGCTTGCGGCTGGAGTGCCGGCCTCGCAGTTGGTGTTGCACGGTAACAACAAGTCCCTTGCCGAGTTAGAGATGGCGATCGATTCTGGGGTTGGGCGCATCGTGGTCGACAGCTTCGACGAGCTAGATCGCCTCGATCAACTGCATGCTGACGGTCGCCCTGCCCCCGAGGTACTGCTCCGGGTCACTCCGGGTGTAAATGCCCACACTCATGAGTTCATTGCCACCGGCCAAGACGATTCAAAGTTTGGTTTCACGGTCTCCAACGGCACCGCAGATCGAGCTATGACTCGCGCCGTCGCATCAGAATCAGTGAATGTCATTGGAGTGCACGCCCACGTCGGGAGTCAAGTGTTCCGTATCGAGTCGTTCTACGAATCGGTTCGAGTCATTGCCCAGTTTGCTGCGCAGTTCAAACTGGCCGAACTATCCGTCGGTGGCGGCCTAGGGGTTGCCTACATAGAGGGCGAAGAGGCACCCACAATTTCTCAGTGGGCCGCACAATGTCGCAAGGCTTGTGACGAAGCCGGCGTTACCGCCAAGGTCAGCGCCGAACCCGGTCGCTCGATTGTCGCTGCCGCGGCCATCACTTTGTACACCGTTGGAACAATCAAAGACATCCCTGGTGTGCGTGAGTATCTCTCCGTAGACGGCGGCATGAGCGACAACCCTCGTCCGGTTCTCTACGGCAGTGGTTACGAAGCCTTCTTACCTCGCGCCGCAAATGCCGAACGCAACCGCAAACTCACCGTGGTGGGTAAACACTGCGAATCCGGTGACCGATTGGTTATCGACGCCCAGGTTCCCTCCGAAGTACAGGTCGGCGACATCTTGGCGACGCCGGTTACGGGTGCCTATGGGCATTCGATGGGATCCAACTACAACAAGGTGCTGCGGCCGCCCGTGGTGTTTGTCAGCAATGGTGTGGCTCGCAAAGTGGTCGAGCGTGAGACCTACGCCGATTTGGTAAGCCGCGACCGGTAATCGCCAATATCGGCCGGCGTTGTGCCCTGCACGGTGGCGGCCTGGCATCGTTGCGCTTCGGTGCCGTTGACAATCCAGCCTCGCCCGACACCGGTAGCGCCTAGGCGAGAAGGTAATTGGCAACCCAGTAGATCGCCATCGAGGATGTCGGGGTTAAGAAGCACCCCCACCCGCGATTCGCGGATCGTCTGGGTCCAATGCCCAAACGCTTTGCCTAGTCGGTCGGTCCGACCAGCGACGATCATGGTGACGACACAGGGCGGTTGACTCAAGATTGTCTGTAGCGCTCCGTCGAGATCAGTAAAGCTGGTTGCATCGTCCACCAAGACCACGGCTTGCTCGCACCGCTCTAGATGTGTGACTAACTCAGCGGGGGTTTGTACGACGGCGGCACACGAGCGTTCACCATGCAACGGCGAGTGCGGGGGAGCCAAGCCAATGACGGCCAGACCGCTGGCCGACACCAGCCGAGCGATTGCTTGCAACATGGACGACTTCCCGGACCGGACTCGACCGGCGATGAGCGCATGTTCGCCACGATGCAGGGTGAACGCGATGGGCTGCAATGTGGTCTCGCCGATTCCGATGGGGATGGTCACCATGTCGTTTTCTGCTGAGGCGATGCCGAGCAACGCGGGGGATACCTCGGTAGGGAGTGAGCCAATTGGGGGAACAGTCAAGCCAGTGGGTGCGGCTTGGTTTAGTGATTGCTGCAATTGTGCTGAATCGCAGAAACCAAGCTGGATTTCGTGGCCGTTCTCGCTCAAGAACCCCCGACCAGCCGGCATTGTGGCTGGGTCGCTGACTCGGATCCCATAGGTGAGGTAGTCGGTCGGGTCGGCCAGTCGAAGCATGACCACCGACGGCGTGGTGGCCAAAAAATGTCGACCCAATGCGGATGGGTGGTCGGCCGCTATGACGAAGCCAACCCCTAAGGCAGACCCCTCGGCGTAGAGGCGCCGGAGCTGCTCGATCTGGGCATGATCCTTGCGTGATTCGAGGTCGGCCTGGAACGCCCCAAAGTTGTCGATGGCGCAGATGATCCGAGGCAGGGCCGCTCTTTGGTCATCGTCCATCGACCGTCGGGTGCGGATCTGGGCATCAAGCAAGCTGAGCAGACGGCGCTGTCGGTCTGCGTCAGTGGCCGGGATGATCGACCCCACCGCAGGGTGCGCCTCCATGGCCGCCAGCGAACCGTCGTAGTCGATCCCATAAATATGGATGTCGGAAGGTGACGAATCAGCAGCAGTAATCAGCGTATGAATGAGGGCCGACGAAGTGCCCGAGCCAGTGAGTCCGGTGAGCACCAGATTTCCGCTGCCCATATCCCACAGGTAGGGCTCGTGTCGCTGTTCGCTGGGGAGGTCGACTAGCCCGACCGGAATGCTGTGTGGCTGACCCAACGGTGATGTGAGCTTCTGCAATTCGTGGGTGGTAACCAATTCGCGGAGCGGGTCAATCCACGGGCGGCGCGGTAGAGGCAACTTTGCGGCAGCTTCGGTGCACGCTGCCGTGAGTCTTTCGAGGTCCGTGGGGCCGTCGACGACCTTCATAGTGGTGTGCTGTTCCGCATCGGCCAGACAAACAACTGGTCGCACCAACAGGTCGGCTTCGGCACCCGGAGTGGTATGTCCGGTGATCAATGCCGACTGGAAAGCAACGAGTTCGCCTGGGCCGAGTCGTATGTAGGCCCGTCCGGGTTGGTCACGGCCAAGGTGAGCAGCGTCGGGCGTGTTGATGACGTCGATTGAGTCGGACGCATCGAGCGTGCGCAACGCAATGCGAAGATTGGTGTTGGTCTTGATATTGGCACTAACTGATCCACTGGGACGCTGGGTGGCTAACACGAGATGAACACCGAGGCTGCGCCCCCGTTGCGCGATGCCTACCAAAGCTTCTACAAAATCGGGGAGTTCGCTGGCCAACGTGGCGAACTCGTCAATGACGACTACGAGTCGGGCCAACGTGCTGTGGCCTTGTTGGTAGAACTCAATCAGGTCGCTCGCCCCGACCCGGCGAAGTTCGTGTTCACGATGACGCAGTTCGGCTTCGAGGCTTCTCAGTGCTCGCTCGGCCAGGTGGTCGTCGAGGTCGGTGACTAGCCCAACACAATGAGGAAGGTCGGCGCAGCAGTCAAAGGCGCTTCCTCCCTTGTAGTCGATCAGCACAAAATTAAGGTGCGTGGGACTGGTGGTGGCGGCCAACGATGCGATCAACGTCACCAGTAGTTCGCTCTTGCCCGACCCTGTCGTTCCGCCGACTAGAGCGTGGGGCCCGTCGGTTACGAGATCGATGGTGATCGGCCCGTCGCCGTCGGATCCGATCACTGCTTGAAGGTTGGTTCCGGTTGCGTTGGACTGCCAGCGTTGGGCAATTGTGGGAGCGGTTGGTTGGGGTAGACCAAGGAGACGGAGCAAGGAGACCTGGGACGGAATAGCGGCTTGGGTGATGTCGATCTCGGGATCGTGGTGCCGAGCCAGAGCCTGGGCAGCCTGTGTCGCGGTCTGGCGTGATACCCCGGCCATTAACACCCCGCGCTGGCATTGGCCTGATGCCGGTTGAGTAATCTCTACGATGCCGTCTATGTCGGTAACACAGATGACCTCGGTGCAGGCGGCCGGAAGGTCGTGAACTGAATTGGCGATGACGATTCCGCTGGTAGGCCCACCGCCCTGCGCTAGGAGCAACCGACCGGGAGAATGACGGTCAGTGACTAGATCGTTTCCGTCGATGAGTACGACCGTTGTTTGGGTAGCAGAGTGGGCTTTTTCGCAAAGGTCGGCGGCGAGTTGGCCGCACCCCTCAGCCGAGGTGGCGATGGTCCGAGTGTTGAGCCCAACTTGGTGGCCGGCGGTATGGGGAAGCCAGTGCAGCCAATCCCATTCTGCTGCCGCCGTCGTGGCGAGCAGTGCTACCACGCTGACATCGGCAGGCCCGTGCAAGGTTGTGGTCTGGATGAGCAATGAGTTAGCCAAGGCTAAGGTGACCGAGCGTGGTCCGACGAGACCGATACAGCGGCCGGCGTCGAGCGAGATTTCGAACGGAACGGAATCGAGCCGACAGTTTTGTGCAACCATGGCAGCCAATTCGTCGGGAATGGGACCTTCGCTTTGGAGTTTCGGGTGGCCTTGCTGGGAGCAATACCCCACAACAAGTTGAAGCGAATCGTCATGGGTGAGGCGCCGTTCCCAGAGACGAACGCTGGGCAGAGTAGTTCTACCGATGACTTCGGCGGGATCGGGAAAGCGGCGCCGGAGCCATAAGCCGTGCACCGAGGCCCACTGCTGTGCGGCCGCAGCTAGTTGGCGTTGAACGGCACGAGTGCGGCGGTGGTTGGCCAACGACATTTTGCGGTCCCGTCGTCGATTTTCCCACCAACTTGCCAGAACCATCACCGGACTAAGCAGAGCAAATAGGGCAAACAGTGGGTTGTAAAGCACCGCCATGGCGATGCCCAACAAGAGGGGTGCCAGGAACCCCGCCCAGCCAAATACTGTCTGACTCATTGACGGGGTGGGCAGGGTCGGGATACTGATAGTGGGCGACGGGTCCGATTCGATGTTTCGGGGCGGTCGGTTGAAGGAAATAGTGCCCTGAGAGGTGCGCCCCAGCGTCGCCGCCAGATCAGGGATGGCGTCGACCGCATCTCTACGAACTACTAGGTGGGTGGCTCCCAAATCAATGGGACGGTCGAAGGAAACCGGTGTGGTGTCGAGCACCCACTGACCATTGTAAAGAATGCCGTTGGCTTGGGTCAGTGGGAAAATTGACGTGACTCTGGAGTGGTGATCGATTGCAAGATGATTGTGGTCAACGGTGGCAGCGTTGATCTGGATTGTGGCGGGCAGTGTTCGGCCAATCACGTTGCGGCCAGTGATAAGAGGAAACCGTCGACCCGCGTCACAACCGGCCACGACATCAACGAACGCCGTGCTCGGCGCCGAGATGCGAGGCGGTTCAGTGCTCAGAACGGTGCCGTCAACCACCCCTGCCTCGCTCAATGTCTGGGTCACAGGAACCGAGCATCCGTCGACGGTGATGTGGCTCGGAAGGAGGACTGATCCGTCAATCGCCTCGAGTAGGGAGGCAATCGACGGATCAGCGCCCGCCCGCACGGCGATCGAGAACACGTGCGGGCGACCTGGTGGGTTGACTGGTTGGAGGGGCAGTTGGATGAACGTGACGCGCATGGGTAGATATCGAGAGTGATTTCAGTCCATGGCAGTCATGGCGTTGGTGCGTTCTTGACGAATGAACTGGGCATTGTCGGTAAATGCGGTTTGAAGCTGCTGGAGACTGGGTGCAAAAGCGGACTCCCATTGGCTACGGAACCGGCGGGCGCGGGCACCGTCCCACGTGGTGGATCCGAGCAGTTGGGTAATTTCGGAGCGCAGTTGTTGCACCTCGTCGGCCTTGAGTTGGAATCGTTGTACCAAGGTGTCGAGGTGGGCTTTGTTCATGATGAGGATGTCGGACATGGTGTCTCCTCGTTGCCAAGCAACGTATGTATCATTTCATGCGGTTTCATGTAATGTTGTGTAGTTAAACTACATGAAATACCTTGAATGTCAACTGCGCCACTGGTTGCCGTGCCGGGTTTGGCGATTGTCGGGCGCAATATCGCCGTAGTAGCGGCCTGGAGCGGGGGCTTGGTACTCGGCGTTCCACGAGCTGACACCAAACGTCTTCACGACTGGTTCGACCAATTCTTTCCAAACCCAAAGACCGACGGGTCCGACGCTAAGCAGTTCGATCGGTGATCCGCCATTGCGTTCAACGGCATCGGCGGTGGCGTCACCTAGTTGATTGTCAGCCCAATTCTTTAGTCCGGACCCGGCATCATCGGCGATGTTGTAGCGGTCACGAAGCCGCCGCCAATTACGGTAAATGAAATCGTGACGAAGACAAGCGGTTATAGCCACCGAAGGCACCGGTCCGTTGCACGCACCCCATGGACCTAGTCCGCTCGCGGACCAATCAAATGGCGAATGGGACCTCTCCGCTGTCACACGTGAGGCAAGGAACTCCTCCAGAGGCGCCGTGGCGAGGTCATCCAATGCCGCCAATTCTTTTAAGGGGACGTTCGAACTCATAAGTGCATCGCCAAATGGGTGCTGCTCGTAGGTCGAAAGGCGCGCCAACAGTTCGACACCAACCTCGCCCAGAAAGGTGGCGCTTTCAAGGATGCTGGCCAGGATCGGAACCGTGGAGAATGTGCCGAGCAAAGCGTCGGCCCCATCAAGAAGATGGGCAACCTGGGAGCGATGATTGTGGCACCTGTCGCCGAGGCCTACAAAGGTGGAGGCGAGTTGCGCGGCTCCCCACAGGTTCATGCGCATGGTCGGCACGGCGGTACCCCTTCGGATTTGTTCGGTCCGACATCGGACCAATGTGGGGGCGGCGCGGGCCGCGCATGGGGCCTAGTTTGGTGCAGCGTCGGCTAGTGCAGCGTCGGCTAGTGCAGCGCCGGCTAGTGCAGTGGCGTGCTCTCGCCGGGTGTTCGCTTCCTGATTAGCGGCGTGGTCGGCTTGGCGCCGTAGTTGGGCCGCATCAGAAAAGTCGATATCAGCGCGATGGCGCAGTGAGCGGGCCACGCGATTGATTTCGGCTCGGGTGGCTTCGAACTCGCGAGCCTGCGTTGCTAGCCGATCACGGGAAACGGTCGCCGTAGGGGAGTCCCAGGTTTGGGGGATGTGAAGGCGGAGCAGTGGTTCGAACAAACTAGCCATTTGATGGCTGCGTGATTCAAGTAATCGGGCTGTCTGGTCGCATTGTTGACCGTGGGCCGAAGCCAGATTGGCGGCATAGCGAAGCGAGGAACTGCTCATAAAACAGAGAATACATGAAAAGGACCGATATGCAAGCAAGACTATTTAGCTTACGGCGACTAACTATCGTCCTGTGACTAGGAGCACGCCATTATCGGAGCGGGAGCCTCATCCAGCCAGTAGTTTTACGGGGTGTCTGAACCAGTAATACGTGTAGGCCTCCTTGGCGTCGGAACCGTTGGTTCGTCGTTGGTTTCGTTGCTCGAGCAACGCAGCGACGAAATTGCCAAACGGCGTGGTGTGCGCATCGAGGTAACTCGCGCCGCCGTGCGTGATCTCACTAAGGTCCGAAACGTCAACCTTCCGCACCAATGGCTCACCATCGATGCCGAGGGCATCGTTGTTGATCCCGAAGTTGATGTGATCGTCGAACTTATCGGTGGGATAAGCCCCGCGTATCAACTTGTTTCGACGGCCCTACGCGCCGGTAAGCCCGTCATCACCGGCAATAAGGCCCTAATTGCCGAACATGGCGCCGAGCTATTCGGTCTCGCGGCCGAAAACAATGTTGATCTGCTGTTCGAAGCTGCCGTCGCGGGTGGTATTCCGATTGTTCGACCGCTGCGTGAATCGCTGGTTGGCGAACCACTGCAACGGGTAATGGGCATCCTCAATGGCACCACCAACTTCATCCTCAGCCAGATGTCCGAACTGGGTACGAGCTATGAGGCAGCTCTGGCCGAGGCGCAGGAACTTGGCTACGCCGAGGCCGACCCCACCGCCGATGTCGGTGGCCACGATGCAGCCGCGAAAGCAGCGATCATTGCCACGATTGCATTCGGGGCGTCGGTAACTCCTGCTGATGTGTTTACCGAGGGCATCGAGAACATCACCGCCGAAGATATTTCCTACGCCGCCGATCTTGGTTATTGCATCAAGTTGCTGGGGATCATCGAGCGCGTCGAACTCGAGACCATCTCAGTTCGGGTACATCCCGCCATGGTTCCGAAGACGCATCCTCTTGCATCGGTTCGCGATTCATTCAATGCCGTCTTTGTCGAGGGCGATGCCGTCGGTGAGTTAATGTTTTACGGGCGCGGAGCCGGTGGCGATCCAACCGCATCGGCAGTGCTCGGTGATCTTATTGATGCATCGGTAAATACCGCGGCAGGTACCGCAGCAATTCTCGGCATCCCCGGTCCGGCCGATGTTGTCAGTATTGAGCAACTTCTCTCCGCGTTCTACCTCAGCATCGATGTTGCGGATCAGCCGGGTGTCTTGGCCGATGTCGCCGGTGTTCTAGCCGCCCATGGGGTGTCGATTAGTTCGCTCGAACAACTTGGGTTGGGCGACAATGCGCGCATTGCCTTCATTACCCACCAAGCCAAAGAGGTCGCGATGGACGCCACCCTCGCCGACCTCAAGAACCTCAATGTCGTAAAGCAGATTAACAGTGTGCTTCGTGTGATCGACGCAACCTGATGGCCGCAATCCAATACGAGTCCACACGGGGCCACGCCCCTGTCTTGTCGTTCGCCGACGCCATGGTCTCGGGGTTGGCCACCGATGGAGGCCTGTACCTTCCCCAAGTTTGGCCCCAGCTCGATCCGTCGTTACTCACGGCCAACCTGTCCTACAGCGAGCTAGCGATCGAAGTTATGTGGCCCTTCGTCGAAGGCTCGATTGAGCGTGACGATTTCGCTCGTTTGGTCACCGAGTCGTACGCAACCTTCGTCGACGATCAAGTCATCCCACTCGTCGAACTCGAAGACGACATTCACCTCGTCGAGCTCTTTCACGGGCCAACACTGGCCTTTAAAGATGTTGCCATGCAGTTACTTGGGCGACTGCTCAATCACGAACTGCAGATCCGCGACCAGTCGGTCACCATTGTGGGGGCGACTTCGGGCGACACCGGCTCCGCTGCCATTGAGGCATGCCGAGATCGCGACACTATCGAGATCGTCATCTTGCACCCGGCCGGTCGTGTCTCCGACGTACAGCGCAAGCAAATGACTACCGTCACCAGCGAAAACGTGCACAACGTGGCACTCGACGGCACTTTTGACGACTGCCAAGACCTGGTTAAGGCCATGTTCGCCGACACTGAGTTTCGGACCACCTTCAATTTGTCAGCGGTCAATTCGATCAACTGGGCTCGCGTTATGGCGCAGATGGTCTACTACGTCTGGGTAAGCGCCCAACTGGGCGGTCCGGTCACCTACGCCGTTCCCACGGGCAATTTCGGCAATGTCTTTGCCGGCGACTCGGCCCGCCGCATGGGCCTCGAAATCAACGGGTTCATTGTGGCGAGCAACCGCAACGACATCCTTACCCGGTTCTTTGCCACCGGAAGCCTCGATGCGGAAGACGTGCAACCGTCGCTATCGCCCTCGATGGACATTCAAGTGTCCAGTAACCTCGAACGACTCCTCTACGAACTGCACGACCGTGATGGCGATGCCGTCAGCTCACTTTTGACTAGGTTTCGCACCGAAGGATCCGCAGCACTAGACCCTCAGGTGTTTGCCAAGCTGGCCGACCTATGGCGCGGCGAACGCGTCGACGACGAGCAGACGCTTGCGATTATCGAGGACACCTACCGTCGTCATGGTCGACTGATCGACCCTCACACGGCTGTCGCACTCGGTGCCGCTCAGCGATTGCGGTCCGCTACCGACGGTCCTATAGCGGTGCTTTCCACGGCTCATCCGGCCAAGTTCCCCGATGCTGTAGAGCAAGCCACCGGTGTTCGCCCTGAACTGCCGGCGCGCTTAGGCGATCTATTTGCTCGCGCCGAGAAGTGCAGCAATGTGGCTAACGACCTTCACGAGATTGAGCAACACATTGGATCGGTCGTTCGGCGCTAGACCGCAAGGTCGTCGAGGTCGCAACTAGGTAAGACGCCTCTAGAGGTAGCCAACACTCCAGTCATTGACGCCTTGGCCGCCCGCGGCACGGTAGGTGCTGCTGCGGTGATCCCGGCCGGTATGGCACCGGGAAGCGACGTGGGCAATATGTCGATCCTGGGGTACAACCCCGCCGACTTTCATACGGGACGGTCACCCATCGAGGCGGCAGCTGTTGAGATTACTCTGAACGTCGACGAAATTGCCTTTTGGTCACGGTGCAAGACGGTGTGATGGTGGACTTTGGTGGCGGACACCCCGAAACCAATGCGGCAGCTGAGGTAATCGAGGCGCTCGAAGCAGAACTCGGCGGTGAGGCCCACTTTCATACGGGCGTGCAATACCGACACACCCTGGTCGCACCCCGAGCGTGGCTCGACGTCGATTGCGCTCCACCCCACGATTTCACCGGTCGAACGGTGCCCTTGCCGACCGGCCCCGCCGCCCAACCGCTCATCGATTTGATGGAGCGCAGTCGTCCGATCGTGCAGCGCTATGGGATGGACGCAAACCAGATTTGGTTATGGGGTCAAGGGCCGCAACCAGTGATGAAGCCGTTTGCTCAACATTATGGAGTGGCGGCCGGGATGGTCACTGCGGTAGACCTCGTGCGTGGATTGGGTCGCCTCACCGCTATGACCATCGTCGAGGTCGAAGGGGCCAACGCGTGGTACGACACGAACTGGGAAGGCAAACGTGATGCCGCGATCCAGGGCCTTCAAGATGGGCTCGATCTATTCATCATCCATGTTGAGGCCACCGATGAGGCCGGCCATGCTGGTAACGCTGCTGCGAAAGTCCAGGCTCTAGAAGATTGGGATCAGCGCATTTTGAAAGATCTTGTCCCGGCCCTCGATGCCATGGGTGACTGGCGGATGCTGGTCATGCCCGACCATGCCACCCCACTCGACCTACGCACCCACACCTCTCAAGCCGTCCCGTACCTCCTCGTCGACTCAACGGTTGACGGTCCCGGTGGCACCTACACCGAGACCGGAATCGACGGGCTGGTGCCGATTCCCGGATACCACATGATGGGGCATTTGTTGGGTACAAGGTAATGGCGATTGCGGTGTAGCTCAGGGCTAGCTACAGTTGCCAATGTTGCTCAGGCCAATCGCCGACCACTATTCAGGTGACTCGCGCGTTTAGCTAGGTAGGAACACCTTCTCATCAAATCCGACGGCCAAACTGCTGCGTCGGAATCAAAGCTACGGCGATGTCGAATCGCCACGAGGTAACTGCCACCAATGGCAACCGAACTCAACAAACAAACGCTTGCGGCGAAAGATCGCGACGAACTTTTCACCATTGCCAAGGCCATGGGCGGCAAGCCTGGCTCGCGGGCGCGTAAGGGCGACGTCGTCGACTTGATCTTGCAACTGGCAGGGGTCACGGGCGAACCCGAACCAGCCGCCGAAGAGTCGACGTCGGCCGAACCGCCTCCCCCAAGGGAGCGGCCCACGAACAAGTCGCGCGCCGAGGCGGTCGCCGCGAGCGGCAATAAGAACAAACATGACGAAACAGTGGCCGACAGCGATGACGACGAC
>Ga0115000_10000490_pt1 | contig 36617 bp, 31 predicted proteins | sample ArcticOcean_MG_C_6_FD_89690 | JGI IMG/M metagenome (GOLD analysis project Ga0115000, IMG submission 89690) | Marine microbial communities from western Arctic Ocean - ArcticOcean_MG_CB8_128 | ecosystem: Environmental > Aquatic > Marine > Oceanic | place: Arctic Ocean: Canada Basin | collected...
ATATGATTATTCGATTTTAAATAAAAATAACTTATTAGATGTAATTACACAATTAGAATCAAGTAATAACTCCTATCAAATATGCTTGTTAGAGGATAAAACTTTTTCAGAAGTTAAGTTGTTAGATACTTTTAAAATAGATTTATCGAAATATTTACCTAGAAGTGAGTTTTTGATTAGTCTTAATGAAAGATTAGAGGGAGAAGATACCTTGCTTATTGGAACAACAGGAAACACTGCACGTGAAATGTATAATTTTATGCCAAATACTAATAATTTTTATATGGCAGGAAATATGGGTGGAGCTCTAAGTCTTGGTATAGGTGCAGCGAAGGCAGGGAAGAAAGTCATAGTTTGTGGAGGAGATGCTGAATTTGTAATGCATTTAGGTGGATTAACTACAGCTGCTCGATATAAAAATCTTGCATTGACTTATATTGTTTTTGATAATAAATCTAATAAAAGTACTGGTGGTCAAGGAACCGATCAAGACCATATTGATTATTTGAAAATTGCGGAAGCAAGTGGAATAAAATCAGTATTTGACATTCAAAGTATTGCCGAGTTTAATCATTCGTTGGATATTGCATTAAGTTTTAGTGGTATTTCTTTTATAAGGGCAGAATGCTCTTATGATCCTTCAGTCCCTAGGCCAGATAAAAAATCAATTATTGAGAGTAAAAATGTTTTCAACTAATACATTTTTCAATTCTGAACATATGCATGTATAGAGATAAAACTTTTTTAGCAATAATTCCAGCCCGCAGTGGAAGTAAGCGGTTGCCTAATAAAAATATGTTGCCTTTAATGAAAAAGCCACTAATTGAATGGAGTATTAATGCTGGATTGAATAGTAAATATATTGATCAAATTGTAGTGACTAGTAACAATATGGAAGTATTGTCGTTAGCCCAGCTTAAAGGAATTGAGTTTATTAAGAGGCCTGAAAGCCTTTCTCTGGATAATTCTAGTACGTTAGATGTAATAAAACATACCCTTGAAGTAATTGGTAAGGATTTTGATTATTTTGTCCTACTTCAGCCAACTAGCCCATTGAGAACTGATAAACATATTGATGAAGCGATAGAAAAAGTTATCTTAAAAAAAGCGTATTCAATAATTTCTGTATCAGAATGTGAACATCCACCAATTTGGTCAAATACATTGCCTGAAGATGGATTAATGGATGGTTTTGTAGACCATAACTCTTCTAAAAATAGAAGTCAAGATTATGAAACTTTTTATAGATTAAATGGAGCTATTTACATTGTAAATTCAGGTAAGTTTAAGTCTTCAGTTAGTCTTATTAATAATAATTCATTTGCATATGAAATGAGGCAGGAGTGTTCAATTGATATTGATACAGAGCTTGACTATATATTTGCTGAGGCAATCATGTTGAAAAATATTATTAAAGATGACTAATTTTATAAATATAAATTTATTATCTAGACTTATTTTTCTAAATATAGCCTATTCTTATGAGTAAATGTTATGTTATTGCAGAAGCCGGAGTCAATCATAATGGATCGGAGAGGCTTGCCCTTGAAATGATAGATTTGGCATCTGCTTCTGGTGCAGATGCAGTAAAGTTTCAGACTTTTAAAGCCAAAGAGTTAGCATCAATCTATACGAATATTACTGATTATCAAAAAAATAATACTAATGAAAAAAATCAGTTTTCAATGCTTGAAAAGTTAGAAATTTCAAAAGGATTACATATTAAGTTATTTGATAAATGCAATGATTTGAATATTGAATTCTTATCAACTCCCTTTGATATTGATTCAGCTAAATTTTTAATAGATTTAGGAATGAAAAAAATTAAGATTCCATCAGGTGAAATTACAAATTTACCTTTTATTGAGAAGTTATCAGAGTTTAATATCCCTATGATTTTATCAACTGGAATGAGTAGCTTAGAAGAGGTTAAAGATGTAGTCAAAACAATTCAAAAAATTAGAAAAATAAATAAATTTACTGATTCATTAAGTCAAGTTTTAACTATTCTTCATTGCACCTCGAACTATCCAGCAAAGTATCAAGATGTAAATTTAAAGGCAATGCATACCCTTTCATCTGAGTTCAAAGTTCCTGTAGGTTACTCTGACCATACAAAAGGAATTAAGGTTGCATCTCTAGCAGTAGCTATGGGAGCAAAAGTTATTGAAAAACATTTTACTCTTGATAAAAATATGGATGGACCTGATCATCAGGCCTCTCTTGATCCGAAAGAGTTATTTAAAATGATTGAAGAAATCAGAGAAACTGAAGAATGCTTAGGAAGTGGGGTTAAACTTCCAAGATCTAGTGAAATTCCAATAAGAGATTTAGTTCGAAGAAGCGTTGCTTTGGCAAAGGATAAAAATATTGGTGAAACTCTTGAATTAGGGGATTTAAAAATTCTTAGACCAGGAGATGGAATTCCACCAGTTGACTTACAAAAAGTCGCTGGAAAAATAATAATAAAAGATCTTAAAAAAGGATGTATTCTTAGGTGGAGTGATTTAAGTAAATGAGAAAAATTTGTTATATTTCAGGAACACGTGCAGATTTTGGTTTAATGAAATCAACTCTTCAGTCAATTGATAAAAACCAAGATTTAGATTTAATTGTCATCATAACTGGAATGCATCTTTTAAAAAAATATGGAAATACTTGGAAAGAGGTAGTTGATAGCGGTTTTAATATTGCTGGTAAAGTTAAGGTCAATCTATCAGGTTCTTCTGGAGCTGAAATGTCAATAGCAATTGGAAAACAGATTATTGAATTAACTGGTATGTTGCAAGCATTTAAGCCTGATATGCTTTTACTATTGGGAGACCGTGGTGAAATGCTTGCAGGAGCTATTGCTGCCATGCATCTTAATATACCCATTACACATATTCATGGTGGAGAGTTATCAGGATCAATTGATGAGCCAGTCCGCCATGCTATTTCAAAGTTATCACACTATCATTTTACTGCATCAAAAAAATCTAGACTTCGATTAATTAAAATGGGAGAACTTCCTAGTAATATTTTTGTAACTGGCGCCCCAGGATTGGATGAAATTAAAAATACTGAGTTACTTGAGCGAAATTTAATATTAAGTAAATATGAGCTTGTTTCTAAAGATCCATATCTATTATTTTTATTTCACCCTGTAACCCAACAAATTGAAACTATAAAGAACCAAATTGATACAATAATGAAGAGTTTATTGAAAAGTCAATTACAAATCTTAGTTATAATGCCTAATGCGGATTCTGGAGCTGAAATAATTTCAAACGCTATTAGAGAGTATAAAAATTTAGATAGAATTAAAATTGTTATTCATGCTCCAAGACTAGAGTTCTTGTCTTTGATTGCGCATGCTGAAATCTTGATTGGAAATTCTAGTAGTGGGATAATTGAAGCAGCTACTTTAAATACTCCAGTACTAAATCTTGGCGATCGTCAAAAAAAACGTGAAAGGAATTTAAATATAATTGATGTAGATATTATTTCAAGTGATATAGACCATGCTCTTTCTGATGCTCGAAAAATGCAGAAAGGCCCTTGGAGTAATGTGTATGGAGATGGAAATTCAACATATAAAATTATAAAATTATTAACAGAATTATCGTTAGACTCTAAAGTTATGGAAAAAAATAATGCTTACTGATCTTTTAATTATTGGCTCAGGTGGGCACTCTAAAGTAGTAGTTGAGGCATTATATTCAAATTACGGTGATAAATTAATACATATTGTTGACCACGATAAGTTAAGGCAGGGTGAATTACTTTTGTCTAAATATAAAATAGGTTTATTGAATGATTGGACCAATAAAGATGCTTTGTTTCATACTGCTATTGGAAGTAATATAGAAAGACGAGTTATTAGTAGTAAAGCACTTAGTGAAGGAAAAGTTTTTTTTAATATTATTCATAATCAATCTTTAGTGTCAAAAAGTGCAGTGCTTGCTTCGGGTATTTTTATTGCTGCAAAAACTATCATAGCTGCCGAGTCAAGAATCCAAGATGGTTGTATTATTAACCACTCATCCATTATAGATCATGATTGTTTGATTGGGGAGTACTCCCATATTGCGCCAAATGTTACTTTGGGTGGTGGAGTTCAAATTGGAAATGATTGTTTAATAGGTGCAGGAGCTGTCATTTTACCAAATATAAAAATTGGAAATGGAACTACTGTTGGAGCAGGCTCTGTAATTACGAAAAATATAAGTGATAATCAAACAATTATTGGCAATCCTGGTAGAAGTAAAAAATGAGAGAGATAAGTCAAGTCCTTGTAAAAAATACATATTCTATTAAGAATTCATTGGAAATTATTGACTTAAATTTAGGCTCTATTCTTCTGTTAGTTGATGACAATGATATTTTAATACGCACTATATCTGATGGTGATATTCGTCGAATGCTTCTTGCAGGTTTTACATTAGAAGATACACTAGAAAAATTACCTTCTCAGGATTATATTTCAGCGACTTTAGATACTAGCTTAGATGAAGTGTTAATAACGATGAAGCAAAATTTGATTGATCAAATTCCAGTACTCAATCAACAACTTAAACCAATAGGTATTTTTCTAAAAGAGGATTTAGAACCAAATATCCAACTTTCAATCCCTCATATGAGTGGCTTTGAACGAGCATATGTTGAAGAGGCATTTGATTCAAATTGGATTGCGCCTTTAGGCCCTAATGTCGATGGTTTTGAAAAGGAATTTTCTAAGTATATCGGAGGTAGTTATGCAACAGCAGTTAATTCTGGAACTTCTGCTATTCATTTAGGATTAATACTTCTAAATGTTGTTAAAGGCGATATTGTTTTATGTTCTAGTTTTACTTTTGTTGCTTCTGCTAATCCAATTTTGTATCAGGGTGCAAAACCTGTTTTTATTGATTCTGAGCCAAAGACCTGGAATATGTGTCCACTGGCTTTAGAGCAAGCAATAGAAGCGACTATAAAATCAGGTGAAAAGCCAAAGGCAATTATAGTTGCTCATTTGTATGGCCAAAGTGCAGATATGAATAAAATAATGGAATTAAGTAAATACTATAATATTCCTGTTATTGAGGATTCCGCAGAATCCTTGGGGTCTTTATATAAAAACAAACACACTGGAACTATGGGTGCTTTTGGTATTTTTTCATTTAATGGAAATAAAATTATTACAACCTCTGGAGGAGGTATGTTAATTTCAGATAACAAAGAAATGATTAAAAAAGCCCAATTTTTATCTACACAAGCTAGAGATGACATGCCATATTATGAGCATAGTGAAGTTGGTTATAACTATCGTATGAGTAATATTCTTGCAGGAATTGGAAGAGGCCAGCTTAAAGTGCTTGACAAACGTGTTAATGAGAAAAGAGGTATTTATGATTTTTATCAAAAAAATTTGTTACATGATGCTTTAGATTGGATGCCAGAACCTATAGGTGATTATTCTAATAGATGGTTATCAGTCGTTAGTATAAATCCAAATAAAACTAATAAAGTGCCAAAAGAATTAATTAAAACATTAAGAGCAAAAAACATAGAAGCACGTCATGTATGGAAGCCAATGCATCTTCAGCCCCTTTTCTCTGGGTGTAGCTATTATAAGTCTAGTGATAAAGGTTTTTGTGATTATTTGTTTAGCACTAGTTTGTGCTTACCATCAGCATCAAGTATGAGTAGAGAAAAACAGGAATTGGTTGTTTCAGAGTTATTAAAAGCTATTTAAAGTTGTTTTAAATGAATATAAAAAAATATTTATGGGATAATTAATTCTCTTAAATGTTACAAAAAAAAGAAGATAAGAGTCATATCAAAATTAGATCTTAAGCCATTTTAATTAGTTAAACCTATGCATTGTGAAACTTTATTAAAATATTCTGATATAACTGAAGATTATTATGAGGTTGTTGATAGCTGGAGATCTATTTATCTCTCTGATAAAACTATGGTAAGTGGCAATTGAAGGATTCAATATGGAAGTAACCATATTGGTTAAGTATGTTTAACTATCAAAATTTCATATATACCAATGAAGGTATTGCTAATTATTATTGGCCAGCTGATAGAAAAAAAACAGCTAAAGTATTAAAGCAAATGATTCAAAAAAGTGTTTCTTTCCTAAAAAATCAAGGTGAGGATGAGTTTATAGGAAGTCTTAAATTACTAAATGTTTATTTCATTTTAAAAATGATAAATCATCATCAAGAAAAAGCATTAAGTGTAGCGATTAAAAATCCTAAAATAGTTAATCTAGATTCTAATATTTTTCAAGATTATAGAGAATTCAATAATCCACAACTATTAGACTACTTAAAGATATTAGAAAGTGGATTTAGGCCATCATTATTAAAAAAACATAAATTTCAAAATATTAGAAATTTTATGGCTACTAAAATAAAAAATGACCGCTATATTAGGAGTTCTCTAGCTGGATTAAATTTTTCTGAAAGTGTTATTGCTACTGGCCCAAGCCCATTAGGAACTCAATACCTTAAAAAGATAGAGGGATATGCATTTTTAACTAATATTGTTAATTTTTTTCCTGGTGTTGATGTAAACGAAATTAAAACTGCTTTGGGTAGAAAAGATAATTTATATTTCAATTCTGAAATTTTTAATGATTATATGAAGGTTTATTCTGAAATTTTTAAAAATGATAATTTAGATTTAATGAAATCCGATTTGTCACACATTACTGATTGGACTAAGAGTTTTATTGCATGTTCAAAATATTACCAAGATATATTAGCTAAAAATCAATTTTTACCTTCTAAGTTGTGGACAGGCTCAGCAGGTATTTTTTTAAACAAGTTGCTTGCTTTAGAGGTTAGAAAAAGGGGTGGAGTGGTAACGATATTTGATCATGCTCATGGCAGTACTTTAGAGATTGATACATTTATGCCTTTGATAGAATTTCAGGAAGCTAACGAATTTATTACCCACTCTGATACTTTTGTAAAATATTTATCTGAAGCATCAATCTATCAGCTTTATCATGACAATTGCCCATCCATTATTTCAATTAAATAATGCTAAATAAGAAAAATAAAATATTGTATGTTATGCCTAAATATTTTGATGGAGTCATTTATTATTGCCCCATGATGCCAGATATTGCCCTAATTGACTGGCAACTTCGTCTTTTAAGTCATTTGTCAAAACTTGGCTATGAAATTTTGGTTAAGCCTCACCCAGAATCACAGATTGATGTACCAGAATTTTTTAAAGATTCAATTGGAGTTAAAGTTTTAACTGAAAAATTTGAAAAAGCTTACAAAAAAGCAGATATTTTATTGATAGATTATCCTGGGTCCACTACCTTTGGATTTGCTTTAAAAACAAAAAAGCCGCTGATTTTTATTGATTTTTCTTATATGCAATGGCATCTGAAAGAGAAAGAGTTATTGAAAAAAAGGTGCTATATTGTAAAAGGAAAGTTTTTAATTGATAATCGTGCAGCAATTGATTGGAATGACTTAAACTTGGGTTTAATTGAGTGCTTCAATTGCCTAGATACCTCATATGCAAAGTATGTTTTATAATCTCTTTTTTCTAATTAAAGACCCTACATTGAGCCTATAATTAATATAGTAATTTATCATATTAAATACTCCTTAAATAAAATGGCAATCAAATACTAATTATGTGTGGTCTTGTAGCGGCTTTTAATTTTAATGGATCTCCAGTAGATCATAAAACTGTCATTAAAATGGCTGATGATATTTCTCATCGGGGTCCAGATAATCAAGGAGATTATCAATCTGAGTGGTTTAGTATGGCGTTTAATCGTCTATCCATAATTGATTTATCAATCTCAGGAAACCAACCAATGATAATCATGGACCATGAAACTAATAGAGAATTTGTCTGTGTGTTTAATGGTGAAATTTATAATTTTGAAATATTAAGAGCTATTTTAAAAGAAAATAATTATGAATTTGAAACAGATTCTGATACTGAAGTTTTGATTAAGTCTTATTTTTTTTGGGGTGAAAAATGCGTTGAAAAATTTATTGGCATGTTCGCTTTTATAATTGTTGATATGACTAACTCTATTGTTTTTGCTTCACGTGACCATCTTGGAATAAAGCCACTATATTATTCTATGATTGATGGAACCATGTTTTTTGTAAGTGAAATTAAAGCACTATTATCCGTCACTGATTTATCTGTAAATGATAAAAAAATCTTTGAGCAAATAGGTTTTAGATATGTTGCTGGAGAGGAAACAATCTTTAAAGATGTTAAAAGGCTACTGCCTGGATCTTATATGAAATTTAAACGAGATGGTAGAATTCATCATCATTCTTTTTATAATCCAACTGATTCCCTCAAGGTAGATAAAAAATCACAGACAAACTTTAATTTTTTTTTTAATGAGATTGAGAAATTAGTCAATAAAAGCATCATTGACCATACAAAAAGTGATGTTGGTTACGATGTTCAATTAAGTGGTGGTGTTGATTCAAGCTATATAACAACTATATTAAAAGAAAATCATTTAGAAAATTTTAGAACATTTTCCGTTCGAACTGCAAGTGATGATAGTGAAGAAAAATATCAGGAGATTGTCGCTAATAAATATTCTCTGGATCACAATAGTTTTAACTTTTCAAATAAAGACCTTGCTGATTCATATATCAAGGCTACATGGCATTTTGATTTTCCACTTATTCACTCATCTTGTCCATTTCTAATGCTTCTAACAGCTGAATCATCAAAATCTTCCAAAGTTATACTTACAGGGGAGGGTGCAGATGAATTATTTATGGGATATACAAGGCATAAAGGTCCAAATGTTAAGAGAATTCTTGAGTCGAGGCTTTCTTCATTTTTAAATATTATGTTTTTTAAGAAAGGCTATTTGTACAAAAAGCTTTATCAAAATATTACTTTTAAAAGAGTTTTTGACTTTGACCCTGGTTTAAACTCTCAAAATGGCCCTTCTATGGAGTTTACTAGAGCAGTCTTACAAAATACTATTGAAGATTTAAAATATAGAAAGGATGTAAGTAATAATCAAACTAAATATTTATCAAAAATACTTGCAGCTGATCAAACTTCCTATCTTCAAGGCTTGCTTGAGAGGCAGGATAAAATATCAATGGCTTACTCTGTAGAGTCTAGGGTTCCATTTGTCAATCCAACTTTATTTGATTACGTTAATAGCATACCAATCAAATATAAATTACATAATGGTATTCAAAAATATATTCTAAAGAAAATGTTAAGTAAATATTATGACCCATCTTTTTCATTTAGGAAAAAAATAGGTTTTAAGTTACCTTTAGGAGAGTGGCTTAAAGATCAACAAGGAATGGGGCGATATTTATCTTTTTTAAGTGATGATACTTTCAAGCAAAGGGGTATTTATGACTTTAATAAAGTTGAAGAGCTTGTTAATGCTCATTTGTCTGGGAAAGCTGATCATTACAAAATACTATATTCCCTTATTAATTTTGAAATATGGCATCGTTTATTTATTGACAAAACACTAACGGTCTAATTTTTTTTATAGTTATGTTATAAAAAAAATTATCATTTGTAATTATAGATATAAAGGAAAATTTTTATGAAAACAATCTTATTAAGAATAAATAGTTATGGGTTAGTATTATTGATATTAAGTATTTTTAGAGTTTTACTTACTTCAATATACAAATTCTTTGGAGTAAGGCGTTTTATTATTAGAAAAATATTCAATTATAAAATGTACTTAGATATATACGACAATGGCTTATCTAAACAATTAATAAAATATAGAAAAAGAGAGCTTGATCATAAGTTTATATTAGATCAGGTATTGAGCCCAGGAAGTATAGTTCTAGATATTGGTGCGAATATTGGATATTACGCTTTAATGGAGTTGAATATTATTGGAAGAAGTGGAAGTTTAATTGCAGTAGAGCCGTCACCTACAAATGTTGAATTATTAGAAAAAAATATAAAATTAAATAATAAAAATGCAAATACCAGAATTATTTCTGGAGCAATTTCCTCATCAACAGGGCAAGAAAAATTCTACCTTTCCCATGCTTCTAACCTGAATACATTTCATAATTATGGCACAGTTACTCAACATTTATCTGGTGAAGAAATTTATGTTGATACTTTTAGAGTAATTGATGTTTTGTCTAAAGATGAAATTGCTTCTGGCTTAGATCTAATAAGAATGGATGTTGAGGGTCATGAGGTTGATGTTTTAAATGGAATGATAAAGGAAATAACTGATGGGATAATTTCCCCATCAGTTATATTTGAAACTCATATAAGCCGTTATACAAAGGAGAATGATATGGCGAAGACATTATCAATATTTTTTGATTTAGGGTATAGGGTTAAATTCATGGCTTCATCATGGGAAAAAGGAACCGAAATTATTAAGAATTTTGGTTATTCTGAAATTATCGACATTAAAACAGATGGGGTTACAAGAGCAATATTTGAAAATATTAATAATGAGGATGCTATTAATATTATTTGTAATACGGGCGGTGCTAGAACCGTTTATATAGAACATTTTAAAGATTGAAATGCTAATTAGCACTATAAGGTTGATACTGCAACAACTTAGGATCAATCCTAGTAGATCAGCACTAATTCTTACATTATCTTTGGTAGCTGGAATTCTAGAAGGGCTTAGTATTGCTATGTTAGTTCCACTTTTAGAAATAATAATTAATGATGAAATAGGAGTACTAGCTAAATATGAGTACTTGAATAATTTTATTAATATCTTTGGCTTTGAGCTTAATTCTGCAAGTATTTTGGTTTTATTTTCAACGTTTATTTTAATTAAATCATTATTTAGTCTTTTAGCAATGAATTACATTGGAAAAGTAATTGCTTCACTTTCATATGAGATGAGAGAAGAATTTACACTTGGAATGTTAAATGCTAAATGGCCTTTTATAAATAGTAGAAAATCTGGAGAGTTTATTAATGCAATAAATTTTGAAATTACTAAAGCTGCTTCAATCTATAGATATAGTTGTGTTATGTTAGCTTCATTTTTCCAGGTTATTGTTCTATTTATAGTTCTTTATAACTTTTCGATCACTTCAGCTTTAGGCGCTATTTTGCTTGGCTTGATATTATTTTTTGTGCTAGGTTATTATGTAAAACTTGCTAGTAATCAAAGTAAGTTGCAGGTTGATGTTATGAATAAATTAATCTCAAGTATTCATGGGATGTTGCAAGGCATTAAAGTTATTAAAGCAATGAATTTAATGCGATTTATTTTTCCAATAATATCATCTCATTCTAAAACAATTAAATCTTCAACACAGCAGCAAATTATAGCTAAACATGGGTTGACTTATTTACGAGAGCCTATCATTGTAATATTTTTGTCATTAGGACTTGGTATTTCAATAAATTACAATGTACTTGAGCCCGAAGTGTTATTTGCTTCGCTGATCCTTTTTCTTAGGCTAGCCTCTAGTATGGGTAAGTTGCAAAGTGATTACCAGGTATTTCTAGTTAATTCACACTATTTTGTAAGATTTGGAGATAAATTAAAAACTGTTCAAAAAAATAAAGAAAAATTACAAAAAGGTAAGAAATTTACTTTCAACAATGAAATTAAATATGATGGAGTTACATTTTCTCATGACAGCTCTCAATTATTAAAAAATATAAATTTAACTCTACCAAATAAAGGAATTATCTCAATTATTGGGTTATCTGGTTCAGGTAAAACCACCCTGATTGATATGCTTCTTGGGTTATATGAGCCAACTGATGGTTCGATTCTTATAGATAGCAAAAGGTTTCAAGATATTGGAAATGAGAATATACGAGACAACATTGGCTATGTTCAGCAAGAGTCTTTTATATTTAATGATAGCGTAATAATGAATGTAAGCCTTGGCGATGATAATATTTCTGAAAATGATGTTATTAAAGCTTTAAAAGATGCACATGCATTTGAATTTGTTTCTTCAATGCCAAAGAGTTTTAATACAGTATTAGGAGAGTCTGGTTCAAATATTTCTGGAGGCCAAAAACAAAGAATTGCAATTGCAAGAGCTTTAGCAAGAAAGCCAAAAATACTCATACTAGATGAAGCAACATCTGCTCTTGATAAAAAAACAATGCTTGAAATTCTTGGTGTAATTAAAGAGATTAGTATTGAAATATTAATTATATCAATCACTCATCAACAAGAATTTATTGATATTTCAGATGATGTTTATAATTTAAATAATAATGAATAGGAAGAGGATATTACTGCCAATTTGGTATGAATACTATATATTTGAGTATTATCTTGAGTTATCAAAAGAATTAAAACTTAAGGGCTATGAGGTTGATTTAATTACTTCAGATATTGTACTTTATAAAAAATTTACTAATGCTGGACTGAACTCTAGGTATGCGCCTTTTTTAATCAGATTATTCTTAAAAAGATCGGGAAATATTTTTATAAGAACCTTATTGTGGTTGTCTGGTTACATATGGGTTAGTATCATTAGAAGGCAATATGATTTTTCAATCTTGCCTTGGGATAATAAGCCACTATGGTATATAATTCAAAAAAAAATTCCCTCTATGACGATTCATAACTGCACAAGTTTAATGGATATTGAACAGGAATATAATGAACATGGAGCTAAAAAAAAGCACAAAGTAGCTGAATATCTTGAGAGAATATTTAACATTAAATTATTACCAAGGCTTAATGGGATAATTTTAAGGCATAATTATTTTTGGTATCTAGATAGATTGCTTGGGCTAAGATCTGAAAATTTATTAACTGGTTTTTCTGGCATAGGACTATTAACAGTAACTGGCAATAAGATTAAAGAAAATTTAATTAAATTAGGACTCCCTAAAAAAACAAAAATATCTGTTGTTGGTAATCCTAGTTATGATAATTTTATTGAATATTCAATAAAATTCACTCATCAGAATAAAAGAGACTTTAAAAAAGCTTTAAATCTAAATGAAGATGAAGAAATGTTCTCTTTATTTTTATCTCCATCAAGTTTTAGTGACACAATGATTGAAGAAATTGAAGTTGTTGTTAATGCCGTTCTTTTTCATAACCCAAATGCATCAATTTGTATTAAGTTTCACCCAAAAACTGAAGCCAAGTTCTATGAAATATTTGATAATTTCATTTCTCAAAAAACAGTTAATTACAAACTAATAACAAGCTTTAATGGAGATTTATTTAATCTAGATATGATTCTTTCATCAAAATGTATCCTTCTAAAACAAGGCACTATTGCATTTATTGCAATGCTTGTATCAGCCCCAATAATTTCTTACAACTTAAGAGACACTTTTTACCATGATGATATGATGAAAACTATGAAGGCCTCTTTTCATTCTTTAAGTTTTGAGGATATTTTAATTAATTTAGATAAATTAAATATAACTTCAGAAATGAAGAAACTAGAAAGGCTTCAAGTTGCTGCATGTGACAAATTCTGCGTTAGGACCAGTTCTTCTAAATCTCAAATTATAGAGGTTATCGATGATTATTTTTTATAGTACAAATAACTAAATTTTAAGAAATTATGAAAATTGTAAATATTTTAACTGAAGGCTTTATTTCTTTCAATGGAAGGGCTTTTCTTCAGCCAATTGTATTCAATAATAACCGAATTAAAGACTATTCAATCAAAGTTATGATTCATAAAAAGATTTCGTCAAATATTGTAAATTGTGATTTGTTAATAATTGATAGTAAATTTTTTAGAAGCTGGTGGCTGAAAAATAAAGAAGAAATGCTCGAATTAGTCTCAAAATTTAATGATTCTACAAATGTAGTTTTTTTTGATACAACTGATAGTGCTGGCTATATGTTAGGAGATATACTTCCTTATGTTAAATCTTATTATAAGCATCAGATCCTAGTTAGTAAGAAAGACTATCTTTGTTCAATGTATGGAAGAAGATCATTTACTGAATACTACCATAGAAATAATAATGTAATTGATGATGACAAGGCTGAAGAAAACTTCATTCAAATTAAACATGAAGATTATTTAAAAAAAATAAAAGTTTCATGGAATACTGGCCTAGCAAATTACTCATTTCTTGGTGAATATTTGGGAAGAATTTATTCTAAATATCCAATAAATAGGATATTAAGATATCCTATAAACTTTACTTCTCCTCAAGAAAAGCGCTTAATTGAGGTTCAGTGTAGGTTTGGTACTTTTTATAATAAAGAAAGTGTGGCATATCAGCGTAAAGCCATTGCTACAATATTAAAAGATAAGGTTCAAACAAAAAAAATTAATCGATATAATTTTTATAAAGAATTGAAACTATCTAAAGTTGTTATGTCACCATTTGGACTTGGGGAAATTACTTTGAAAGATTTTGAGGTTTTTATCTCTGGTGGTATATTAATGAAGCCAGATATGAGTCATCTTGATACGTGGCCAAACTTTTATAATAAAGAAACCTATGTTCCATTCAAATGGGATCTGACAGATATATCTGAAAAGTTAGAATTAGTACTTGAAAACTATTCAGAGTATATTGAAATAGCGATAAATGCCCAAAATCTTTACCATCATTATGTTTCTACAAATAAGGGATATGATGAATTTGCTTTGAGATTTCAAAATATTGTAAATGAAGAGATTAGTTAGTTATGCAATCATTCATAATAATTAAAAAAAATAATTATTCACAAGCTGATTTTGAGATTGATCTAAATAAAAATGATAAGCTTACAAATATAAATTTTCTTACATTTGGTAACGTTAAAATTGCAACTTTTGATACTAATGAGTACAAAGTAAAGCTTGTTAAATCTATCAATCATAAGCTTTATTTAATTTTAATATATGGGGATATTGAGCAGTTAACTGGAAATCAATATCAAGAGATTAAAACAATTATTGAATCAGAAAAATTTGAATTACTCACTAATCTAAATGGATCTTATTCAATAGTCGTCTTAAGAAAATCAGACTCCCAAGTTGTAGCATGTTCTGACAGAATAGGATCTAAGCCACTCTATTATTTCTTACAAGGTAAAAATTTCCTAATCTCACCTAAAGTACAAATATTATTATCAAATAGTAATGTTGTGACTAAATTAGATATTGCTGGGATTAGTCAACTTTTTAAATACCAAAGAACATTCTCTGAGTATACAACTTATGAGAATATTAAGTGTATGCAAGAGTCTGAAATTCTTATTCTAAAAGACTATAAATTAAATAAACGAATAATTGAGAATATTAAATGGAATTATAAGGCTAATACAAAAGAATTGCCATTTTTGTTTGCTGATATTCTTGTTGAGTCAATAAAAAGAGAGGCAAGTTTTTCTAGCAGAAATGGCTTACTGCTTTCTGGTGGTTTGGATTCAAGACTGGTTTTAGCAGCTGCTACTAAAGCAGATATTGATCTTCCATGTATATGTGCTACCCACGGATTGAATATGGAATTAAAGATTTCTAAAATGGCAAGTGAGATAACAAATCAAGAGTTTCATCATTATAAGCTATCAGCAGATGAACTATTTGAAGGATATAGTGATGCAGCAATTCTAGCTGATGGGCAGTATCAAGCTCCTATTAATCTTTATCCTATTTGGCCAAAATTGTCTAAAAAGTTTGACAGACTTTTTCACGGATATGGTTTTGATTATTTTTATAGAGGCACTTATCTTCCTAGGCAATCAGTTGATATTTTTGGGAAAAATATTAGGACACCTTTTTTTAAATCAACAAATATTAATAATAAAGAAGATATTATTAATGACATAGTTATTGGAGATAAATCTAAAACCTTTGAGAGAGTTATTAATTCGTCAATAGCTGTAAATTTCAATGACAAACTATCAAGTAGTATGGCAAATTTGTTAAATGATAAAATCATAGATGAAAACATTATTGATCGTATTTCACTTTTTCCAGTTGTGAAACACTATACTTCATCAGAGTTATCTGGTATGAACAACTTTATATTGCAGTCAACTCTTGCATATGATAAAAATTTGTTTGCTTTTTATCTATCATTGCCACCAGAAGTTCGCTCTAGTGGGGAGTTAATAAAAAAAACACTTAGATATTTAAATCCAGACTTAGCTAATTTAGATAATGCAAATACCAATGTTAAGGCTTATTACCCAAGGTCAGTGGAATATTTTTATATTTTAATGTCAAGTCTTAATAATAAGTTTAAGAGAAAAAAAAGATTTGATTCTAATACTTATATTACAGAGGGTTCATGGCTAAGTTATAGGGAGCTTTTTATTCTTCATCAGGGGTTTAGAAATAAAGTAGAGCAACTTATTGATGACGAACGAATAAACGACCTTGGTCTTTTTGATGTAGATAAATTAAGAGCTGTAATTGACGAACATATGACTGGAAAAATAAATCATTATAAATTCTTACATATATTAATGACACTTTCAGAATGGTTAAAAAAATATCCATCTATAATTTAAATGATTAAAGTATGCTATCCTTTTGTAGGAGATTCTATTGGTGGTAGTCATATTTCTTCTTTAACTTTAATTGACTTTATTAATAATAATTATCCAGATATCAAAACTAATGTCCTTGTCTTTTCTGCGAATGAAAACTTTAAAAAATATTTAAAAGATAGAAATATAACATACATTGAGCTTGGCTTAGAGCTTCACAAATATTCAAAAATATCAATACTTTTTGATTTATTTAAGTCTCTTAGTGTTGCTATTAAATATCTTAAAGAGCATGAAATTAACATTGTTCACACTAATGACCTTAGAATGAATCTAATTTTTTTGATTGCATCTAAATTTGTCTCAACCAAACAACTTTGGCACCAAAGAACATCAATGCCAAAATCAATTTTTGGACAAAAAATTTATCTAATGAGTGATAAGCTCATAATTGCAAGTGACTTTATCTTAAATCAATTAAGAGATAGCTTTTCTTCAGATAAAGTGTCGAGAGTATATAACCCTATTAATTCTTATCTAGCTTCAGAAAAAGAGTTGTCTATTAAAGTTAATTTGTTTAAGAAAGATAAATATGTTTTGGCATTTATAGCAAATATGACTCCACAAAAAAACCCAAAACTTTTTGTCAAGCTAGCAAAGCATCTAACTTTAAATTATCCTAATCAGTATGAATTTTTGATGATTGGGTCAGTTGATTACCAAATTAAAAAATCTGTTGATTTTTATAAAAAAAATGGTCATTTGGACTCTAGTTTTAGAATTTTAGGTTTTAAAAAAGATATTAGTAAATATTATCGTCAGATAGATTATTTAATTGTCCCTGCTAAGGCAGATGGCTTTGGAAGAACTCTAATAGAGGCAATGCGAGCTGGAGTAATTGTAATTGCAAATAATTCTGGTGGTCATAGAGAAATAATTAATGATGAGATTAATGGCATGCTTGTAGATGAAGATAATGAAAAAGCATACTTATCTAAAATTTTATCAATTAATACCAACTTAGGTATTTTTAAAAAAATTGTATATAATGCTCATAGTGATGCAATAAAAAAATATACTGTAGAAAAGCATGCAAACTCAATACGATCAATTTACTTAGATATTCATGAAAGATGATTGCATCATATTATTTGTTAGATTTAAAAGCTTTTATTCAATCTTTGCTTAATTAATAATTATTTAAAAGTAAGCAGTGTCTAAAATTAAAAAAATTATTATAAAGATTTATTATTTAATAAGATTTTTCAATTATCCTCAGCGAGTATTAGTGCCTGATACTTTCAGGGCAAGAGAATTATTTAATTCTTTAGATCATATTGTGCATTGGAATGAATATAGATTACGGACAAAATTAGCAAAAAAATATCTTGATATAAACACAATTAAATTAGATTCAGGTTATGGAAGGTCTCAATCCTCTCTTAATACAGAAATTGATTTTATTAGTTCTTATGCTAAATCAATTGACTGGGATAAATATGGCAATAAGAAATCATTTCTTCGGTCAGTACCCATTAGATATGGAGTTATTAAAGAGTTAGATGCGTTAATCACATCTGATGAAATTATAGGTCCAATTGCAAGCTATTTTGGTCTTTTTCCAGTTTTTAGTAATGCGAGAATATTTTACTCCCCAAATACGGAAAACTTTGAACTTGGAAGTCAAAGCCCCCACCTTGATTCAGAAGATATAAGACAAATTAAATGTTGGATTCCTCTTGATGATATATCTAGTAATTCAGGGCCTTTAAATATATTGCCAGCAAATAAAAGTCGTTCAGTTTATGAGAAATTGTTAAAAAATAAGCTTATATCAAGACGTAATGTTAAGTTATCAGATGCGATATTTTCTAAATATTCAAATAATAATGAATGGATTCAGTGTACAGGTGCTGTTGGTGATCTTATTTTTACTGATACCTGTCGTTGCTATCATTTTGGAAGTAGAAAGGCAAAAACCCCCAGGTTAGTTTTGATGCTTCATTATTTTATGCCTTCGTCAATGGAAGTTCCTTTTTTAATCAGAAAAAAGAAAGTTTATCAAGATGAAGAGTTAACATATTTGCTTGGATATCAAGAGCAACTTTTTATAAATAAATATAGATCGAATTAATTATTTAATCACAATATCTGTGAAAAACTTATTATTAATAAATACTAAAAATTTACAAGTAAGATTTGAAAAGATAATTTTATTTTTGTTTATTGCATCATGGGTTAATTTACCAGGATTTTTTTATGGAAAAATGGCTTGGTATTCACTTACCGCAGGCCATGGACACAATGTTGTTCCTTTTTTTTTACCAGTTCTTTTTATTTTTGTATTATATTATTTTTTTAGATTAATAATTCTTAGAAGGTTTACTAATATTTTTCAAGCTATATTAGGTATGAAATTTTATACTGAGGATATATTTTTTCTTCTATTAATAGGCTTCATGATAATAGCAAATAATTTAATGTCATTTAATGGCTTTCCTCCTGCAAATTTGAGGATGGTCCTTCCAATTATTGTTGCCCATTTTTTTTATTTTTTTTGTATTAGATTCACTTCTATTTCTATCATTCCTAATGTAGATAAGTATTTTATTAAATACGTACTTGCATCTATATTTTTCATTATTTTTATACAATTAATGATGTTCATTGGAATTATTCCTGGATTAGAGGCTGGTTTTGTTGATGATGTCAAATGGAAGCTACTTCACTTTGTACGAGTAAATGCCCATGGAATTGGCTTTTCTTCCTATATAGCATTTTTTCTTTTATTTATCCTGCTTTATTACAAAGTTAATGGTATTTTTAAGCCTTATTTTTTCTGGACATTAGTTGCTAGTGTAATTTTAGTACTTACAATTAATCAAACCAGAGGGGCTATTGTTGGCGCTTTTTTTGTTCTCTTGACTATTTTTTTTACTAATGTAAGTATTAAAAAGTTCTTTGGCCTTATTTTGCTAGTAATTATCAGTTTTTCTGCTTTCATGTTTGTTATGGAACTTCAAATACCAACTGATCCTGAAGGAATAGGTGCTTACCAAAATTTTTCAAATCACAGAGTATTTAGCTTGCTTGATTCAAGCGCCTCTCATCGACTAGATATTTCACTACATGCGTTTAATAAATTTTTAGAGAGGCCTTTTTTTGGCCATGGGTCTAGTTTTGCTCAGGAATTGCGCTATACAATAGATAACACACGAGGCATGGTTGTTCATACTTATTATTTAAGATTTTTAGTTTCTTATGGCTTAATTGGACTATTATTTTTTCTTGCTTATTGTAAGACGATGTTTCTTTACAGATATACGTATATCAATTTTATTGGCTTAATTGTTATATTTATAATTTTTACATTTGAAACTTACTTATTTCACTATATTACTATCCTTGCGTTACTTTTTCGACTAAATCTTGCTAAAAAGTAAATTATTGCTAGAATGAATCCATTTTATAACTTTCTTATTTTTATTCATTAGATGTTGAAGAAAAAAATATTATTTGTAGTGCCCTCACTTGAGCGAGGTGGCGCTGAGAGAGTTGTTTCTATTTTGTCTAATTACCTTTCAAGTCAATATATTGTCAAAATAGTAATTCTTGGTGTAAATGATCCTGTTTACGATGTAAAAGCTGAATGTATTAAATTAAACATAAAAGTTAACAACAATGTATTTCTTAAGCTGTTAGTTTTATTAAAAAGAGTAATATTGCTTAGAAGAGCTTTGCATCAAAATGAACCTGATACAATAATTAGTTTTATGGAAAGTGCTAATATTCCATCAATCGTTGCTTCATTATTACTAGGAAAATCAGAATCTTTAGTTATTAGTGTAAGGAATAATCCTTCAATATTTCCTTGGTTTTACAAAATTGCTATTAAATTTTTGTATATGATTCCAAAAAGTGTTGTAGCACCTTCAATAGGAATAGCGAAAGATTTAGAGGCTATGATTTTAACTAAAAGAAAAATTGATTTTATTCCAAATCCAATTGAGCTTGACTATGTTGATAAAATGCTCTACCAAAACGAAAATTTATCTTTTCAGCTACCTAAAAACTATATTTTGGCAGTTGGTAGTCTTTCTTATCAAAAAGGATTTGATAAGCTCATACATATTTTTTCCAAAATTAATATTGATAACCTCCATTTAATAATAATTGGTGATGGAGATCTAAGAGGGGATTTAACAGATTTAATTAAATTACATAAATTAGATAAATATGTCATTATGCCCGGAGAAATTAAAAATCCTTTTTATTTTTACAAGAATGCCTTATGTTTGGGCATGACCTCAAGGTATGAAGGCTGGCCAAATGTTCTTAATGAAGCTATTGCAAGTGGCTGCCCAGTTGTTAGTTATAATTGCAACTATGGCCCTAGTGAAATAATAAATCAAGATAATGGCTTTCTTATTGATGAAGATGATGAGTTTAGTTTTATTGAAGCTGTTGAGAGTATTTATTCAAGTAAAAAAGTTAGAGAAAAAATTATTAGTAATGGTCTCAAAACTGTAAAAAAATATTCAGTAGATAAAATTGCTAAAAAATGGGCAATTCTTTAAATTTCCAAATATGATAGAATTTATAGTAATCAATAGTTTTAATTTAAAATGGTAAGTAATAATTTTAGTAAGTTAGTAAAACTTCAATTGCTTCATATATTTAGGTTTTTATTAAATTCACCACTATCTAATATTCTTATTTTTATTAGTGTTTGTTCAATCAGACCCTATCGTCAATATGATCCATCTTCAAATATTAAAAGTATTCTAATATTGAATCATGAAAGGTATGAGCATGATTTAAAAGCAATTTCTAAAAATAATGACGTTAGGTTACTAATTTTTCCATCTAGAATTCAAACACTTATTAACACCATTTTCCTTGGAAATAAACACTCTTATGAGGTTGATAGTTATCTAAATAAAACTAAAGAAACTGAGGTTTTAGTATCTTTTGTTATAAAAATTATAAATAAAATAAATAATAAGTATGAGTTATGTGGCATAACGTCATGTTCATTTTATTATCGCCAAGATTTCCCTTATGAGTTTGCATCTGAGATTACTAAAATTCCCTATTATGTAATCTTTAAAGAGTGGATGAAGGATCGATCAGTAATCGAAGCTACAACTAAAAAATACAAGCTAAACAAGTATAAATTTGTAGGAAAAAAAATATTTTGTGCAAATCAATTTATTTCACAAATATTAATAAATTCAGGAGTTTGTGATAAAAATCAGATAAGTATCATTGGTTCACCTCGATTTGATTTGATTTTAAGTGAGGATATAAAATACGTTGAAACAAAGCCAGTTATCACATTTTTTTCTTTTTATCATGCATCAGGCCAAATTCAATTGAAAGGAAGTGACAATTTTTTTAGTGATGATAAAAATGATGGTTATTATGATCTTTTTGATCAAGTTCATAATGCTATAGCTCAGTTAGCATGTGAGAATGAAAACTTCCAATTTATTATTAAGACAAAATGGGGAGGCTCCTGGCATGAGAGAATTACTTCTTCTATAAAGAATATTTCAAATCTAGATATAAATAAAATTTCAAACTTAACTCTTATTCAATATGGAGATGCTCAGACATTAATAAAGAAGTCAGCTGCAATTGTCGCTTTTAATTCCACAACAATACTTGAATCATGCCTTCTAAAAAAAAATGTAATAATTCCTATTTTCGCTGAAGCAAAGAGCAAGTATTCTAATACCAATCTACTTTATAAAGAATATTTAAGCTCACTGATTTTGGCAACAAGCAAAAAAGATTTAATGCAAAAAATTATTCATTATGCTCAGAATCAAGAAATTGCTCCAATCCCAAAGCAAATGGTATTGGATTTTATAGGTTATAATGATTCTCAAGCCACTCAAAGATTTGTTAATGAAATATTAAAAGAAAATTTTTAGTATTTTTAATTAAGAATTATTATCTATATTTGAAATTTAATTAAAATATTTTTTTATGCAAAAAAAAAGAGTTATATGTTGTGTAATTACAGCAAGACCAAGCTATTCAAGAATTAAGACTGCTTTAATAGCAATTGATAATCACCCTGACTTAGTTCTTAAATTAGTTTTATCAGGCTCTGCTTTACTCGAAAAATATGGAAATGTAGCAAAAATTATTCAAGATGATGGTTTTACAATTTCCAATAAAATATATATTCCTATAGAGGGTGGTACTCCTAATACAATGGTAAAAGCCACAGGATTGGCTGCAATTGATCTCGCAACAGTATTTGATAGTATAAAGCCACACTTTGTCATATCAGTTGCTGATAGATTTGAAACATTAGCTACATCGATTGCTGCAGCCTATCAAAATATTCCATTAGTTCACATTCAGGGTGGAGAGGTAACTGGAAGTATAGATGAAAAAGTTCGTCATGCTAATACTAAACTTGCAGATATTCACTTAGTAGCTTCTGAAGATGCAAAACAGAGAGTTATTAAAATGGGAGAAGATGAAAAAACAGTATTTAATACAGGCTGTCCTTCACTAGATTTGGCCTACAATGTATTAAAAAGTAAAAATCTATCATTTGACCCTTTTAAAAAATATACCGGTGTTGGGAATATTAAAGATTGGAAAAGTGGTTATATTGTATGTATGCAGCATTCAGTAACTACTGAATTTTTATCTGCCGGTAAACAGGTTCTTGAAACTCTTAATGCTGTTAATAATTTAGATATTCCAACATTTTGGTTTTGGCCAAATATAGATGCTGGAACGGATGATATATCACATGTTATTCGACAATTTAGAGAATTGAGAAATCCAAATAATATCTGTTTCTTTAAGAATATGGCGCCAGAAGATTTTTTGAGTTTATTAAAAAATTCTCAATGTTTAGTCGGAAACTCTAGTGTTGGTATAAGAGAGAGTTCATTGCTTGGCATTCCAGTTGTAAATATTGGAACTCGACAAAATAGACGTGAAAGATCAATAAATGTTGTAGATTGCGATTATGACAATGAAAGTATATCGAATTCTATTAAATCACAGATGAAACATGGCTTATACGAGCCAAAAGAAATTTATGGCAATGGTTATTCAGGCCAAAAAATAGCTGATTTATTGGCTATCATAGATCCTTGTAGTAACAAGGTCATAACTTATTAAGTTTTTACTGTTAGCATTTGAGGTAATACTTTCATACAATTTTGATTCTTTTGAAATCAAAAAAACTAATAATGTTATTCCAATTGATATATTAAGAGTTGTATCTATAAATAATAATTATATTTAAAGAGGCTTTATAATGAAAGTTTTAGCAATAGTTCCTGCAAGATACGGTTCAAAAGGTTTTCCACAAAAAAATATAAAAAGTATTAATGGGAAAACTCTAATTGAGCATGCGATAAATGTTGGACTTGATTGTAAAATAGTTGATGATGTATATATTTCATCTGATTCTCAAAAATACTTAGATCTTGCCATTAGTGCTGGGGCAAGATCATCTGGGATTAGGCCAAAATGGCTTTCTGATGACAAATCGAATACTATAGATGTGGTAATTGATTTATTAAATAAGATAGAAAAACAATATGATTTTATGGTTTTACTTCAACCAACATCCCCAGTCAGAAGACCAGAAGATATAGAGAAAATGATAAAACTGCTTCTAGATAGTAATGCTGATTCTTGTGTATCAATTTGTCATTTCGATGAGCCGCATCCTTTTAAACTTAAAGTAATTTCTGAAGATGGATTATTAATTCCTTTCATGGATAAAACAACTTCAGAAATTCCACGACAGTCTTTACCTAAAGTGTATGCTTTGAATGGTGCCATCTATATTACAAGAGTTGAGACAATTTTAAAAAATAAAACTTTTTTCCCTAGTAGAACTATCCCATATATTATGAATAATAATATTAATATAGATAGTGAAGAAGACTTTGCTTATTTAAATACTATGAGTAAATTAAATTTAGTGTCACTTTAAAATTATTTAAGGTTAACAATGTGTGGAATTGCAGGATTTATTAATCAAAAAAATCCAAATATCGATTTAGCAATAAAATCACTATTTCATCGTGGTCCTGATGCTCAAACTTCATATAGTTTCAATAATTTAACACTTGTTCATACAAGGTTATCAATATTAGATCTAAAGCATGGAAAGCAACCTTTAATCATTGGTGATCATGTCATTGTTTTTAATGGAGAGATATACAATCATCTAGAACTAAGGAATAGTTTAATAGCACACACCTTCCAAACTCAATCTGATACTGAAACTTTTTTGGCTCTTTACATACATTATGGGATATCTGCACTTGAAATGTGTGATGGTATGTTTTCATTTGCAATTCTAAATAGAAAGCTTAATACTCTTGAATTGGGAAGAGATAGAGCTGGAAAAAAACCACTTTATTATTATAAAAAAGCAGATTTAATGTTTTTTGCGAGTGAATTAAATACTATTAAGAAATGTATTGAATCAATCGAAATTAATGAGCAAGAATTGTATTCATATATTAGAAATGGTTTTTTTTGCCCTGGCGATACTCCTTATAAAGATGTTTTTGAAGTAAAGCCTTCCCATTCTTATAAAATAAATTTAAATGATTTGAGTATCCAAAAAAAACCTTACTTTAATATCATTAATTTTTATAAAAAAGAAAAAATTAATGATTATAACTCTGCACTTTTTCTTGTTGACCAAGGCTTAGATAGAAGCGTAAAAAATAGAATGCTCTCGTCTGATTTAGAAGTTGGAGCCTTTTTGAGTGGTGGCATTGACAGTTCTTTAATAGTTTCAATTGCAAGTAAATATACTACTAAGTTAAAAACTTTTACTGTCAAGTTTGATGGTTTATTTGATGAATCTAAATTAGCTAGATTAACTTCAGAAAAATATGAAACTGATCATTTAGAAATTGAAATTCCAATGAATCTAAAGGAAGATATAGAGACAATTTTATGTAATTATGGCGAGCCCTTCATGGATAGCAGCGCAGTTCCAAGTTTTTATGTAAGCAGAGAGGCTAAAAAGCATGTTAGTGTAATTCTTAATGGTGATGGAGCAGATGAGTTATTTGCAGGTTATAGAAGATATGTTCCTATTGCAAACAATTGGATTGAATTTGCTAAATATTTTTCAAGCATTACAAGAGTATTACCAAAGCCGATTCAAAAGAAATCAAATTATAATTATATTTATAGATTATTAAAGCTCTCCAATAAAAAAGGGCTTGATTTCTATAATAGTGCTACAAATGATATTTTTGAAGACATTTATTCGTTTGATAACAACAAAACATTTAATCGGATGAATAATTTTATTAAAAGTCTTGAAGATGAAAATATTTCTAATTTATCAAAAATACTACTTATGGACTTCAATCTAATATTGCCAGGTGATTTATTAAAAAAAATGGATATTGCAACAATGTCTCATTCCCTTGAAGGTAGAAGCCCTTTTTTGAGTAAGTATATGCTCGAATTGGCGCCAACTCTCAATGATAAATTTAAAGTAGAAGGGATTAATACAAAAGTTATCTTAAGAGATTTAGCGAAAAAATATTTACCTAAAGTTCTTATTAATCAACCTAAGAGAGGGTTTGAAGTTCCTTTAAAAAAATGGGTTAATGATGATTTGAAGGAAAACATATTGGATAGCTTGAATGGAGAATGTTACTCAGCATCTTTTTTCTCTAAGAGATTTATTAGTCAATTAGTTGACAATAAACTCAATACTTCTAGTGAAAAAAGAGCCAAGATGTTATGGACACTATACTGTTTGGAAATATGGAAAAAAAACCAGATATAAAAAGAATTGCTATTGTTTTAAATTCAGCTTGGCAAGCTTATAACTTTAGGTTAAATCTAGCAACTTATTTGAGTACTATCGGCTACGAAGTAATTTTTATTTCACCTGAAGATAATCATTATTCAGAATTGATAAAAGATCAATTTAAGTTTGTCAGCATTAACCTTAAGGCTGATAGTGTTAATCCAATAGACGACTTAAGGCTAGTTTTTTCACTTTATAAAATTTTTAATAAAATTAAGCCTGATATCGTATTAAATTTTACTATTAAACCAAATATTTATAGTTCTATAGTTTCTCGATTAATTGGCATACCTTCTATAAATAATATTACTGGACTTGGTACTGTTTTTATAAAACAGAGTTTAATCACTAAATTAATTAAAAATTTGTACCGTTTTTCTTTAGCATGTTCAAGTAAAGTTTTTTTTCAAAACTATGATGATCTTAATTTATTTCTAAATGAAAAAATTGTCTCGTCTAGTAAATGTGAAATTCTTCCTGGAAGTGGCGTTGACACAAATAAGTTTTTTCCTACTAAAAGTAATTATGATAAAACATTTAAATTTCTTATGATTGCTAGAATTATTAGAGACAAAGGAGTTTATGAATATATAGAGGCTGCAAGAATGCTCAATAATGAAAATCTTGAGTTTTGGCTATTGGGTCAAAGTGACACTCTAAACAAAACATCTTTGTCAATAGATGAGATTATTAAATTTACTAATAAAGGCCTTATTAAATACTTTAAAAAGACCGATGATGTTAAATCTTTTTTAGATCAAGTCGATTGTGTTGTTTTGCCTTCATATAGGGAAGGATGTCCTAGGTCCATATTGGAAGCTTCTGCTTCAGGTTTACCAGTTATTGTTTCTGATGTGCCAGGATGCAGGCAAGTAGTAGATAATAATATTACTGGACTTTATTGTAAAGTTAGAGATAAAGATGATTTAAAAGATAAAATGATTAAAATGATTCAGATGACAAATAATGAACGTAAATTAATGGGTCAAAAAGGAAGGGCAAAGATGATAAATGACTTTGACGAATTGATAGTAATTAAGCGTTACTCTAAATTAATTTCAGATTTACTTTGAAGTAATGACTAATGAAAAGATTATTTGATTTATTTTTAGCATTTTTATTTTTATTTTTATTTGCTTGGCTTTATATTTTATTGGTAATTGCAATAAAGTTTAGCTCTAAAGGTCCGGTTCTTTATTGGTCTTCAAGGGTTGGAGTTAATAACAAACTATTTAATATGCCAAAGTTTCGTTCAATGAAAGAGGACACTCCAATAATTGCAACGCATTTAATTATTAGGCCTGAAGAATATTTGACCAGGATAGGCAGATTTATACGTAGGTCTAGTTTAGATGAGTTGCCTCAATTATATTCTATAATAAAAGGTGATATGAGCTTTGTAGGTCCTAGACCAGCCCTTTTTAATCAAGATGATTTGATAGCCCTCAGAAGTAAAAAAGGTATTGATAAGCTCTTACCTGGAGTGACTGGTTTGGCTCAGATAAATGGTCGAGATGAATTATCAATATCTGAAAAAGTAATATTTGAAATTGAATATTTGGAAAACAGATCGTTTTGGCTTGATTTAAAAATAATATTTATGACATTTATTAAGGTAATAAATAACAATGGTATTTCACATTAAATAAATTAAAAGGATGGTTTTGAATTGATTAATATTTTATTAAGTAAAGTGTCTCGGCTAAATCGAAAAACAAAGCAATTCATAATGATGCTGTCGGATGTGTTTTTAATATTTTTCATATTAGTAAATTCTTTTGCATTAAGGCTTGGTGAGTGGGCTATACCTGGCGAACCATTATTGTTTATAATTATTTTAGCAATACCTATAGCAATACCTATTTTTTATGGTTTTGGCTTATATTGGACGGTTGTTAGACATATTGGTTTAAAAGCTTTATGGACTTCTTCCCTGGCAATTACTTTTTATTCTATGGTTTGGGGAATTTTAGTTTTAATGCTTCAATTAGATTTTTTTCCTAGATCAGTGATTATAATTAATTGGTTGCTATCTATTATGGTCATTGGAGGATCAAGAATCTTAGTTCGCTGGTTATTTTCATATGAATCAAATCAGAAAATAAAAAAAAATGTTATTATCTATGGGGCTGGAGAGGCTGGGCGGGAGCTTGCAGAAGCAATAAAATTTTCAAAAGATTATCAACATATTGCCTTTATTGATGATGATCCAAAAGTGCATGGTACTTATATAAATAATGTACCAATATTTCCAGATAAAAAAATTTCCTCTCTTGTAAATAATCAAAATATTCAAGAAATTTTGATAGCTTTGCCATCAATTTCTCGAAAAAAGCGTAAAAATATTATTGAAAAGTTAAGTAAATTTTCAATTCGTGTGCGTGTCTTACCAAGTGTTTCTGATCTTACTAAAGGAAGAGTCACAATTAATGATTTGTTTGAAATTGATATTGTAGACCTATTGGGTAGAAATTCAGTTAGCCCTAATAAGCAACTTCTTAGTATAAAAATTTCTAATAAAGTTGTTTTAGTTACAGGCGCAGGTGGTTCAATTGGCTCAGAGATTTGTAGACAAATAGTTTCTTTAAAACCTAAAAAACTAATTCTTTTTGAAATTAGCGAGGCTTCACTTTATCAGATTGAGCAAGAGTTAATTTTTGTAAATAAATTTAATATAGAAATTTATCCAGTTATAGGATCTGTGAGTGATAAAAACAGACTTCAAAGTATTTTAAATTTGCATAAAGTTCAAACTATTTATCATGCAGCTGCTTATAAGCATGTGCCACTTGTTGAATCCAATAAGTCACAGGGAGTTCTTAACAATGCATTAGGCACAATGTTTGCAGTAGAAGCGGCAATTGCAGAAAAAGTTGAAACATTTGTATTAATTTCAACTGATAAGGCGGTAAGACCAACAAGTACCATGGGCGCTTCTAAGCGGGTTGCTGAATTAGTGCTTCAGGCCCTTTCTAAGGAATCAAATATTACTTGTTTAACTATGGTGCGTTTTGGCAATGTTCTTGATTCCAGTGGCTCAGTTATACCACTTTTTAAAAAGCAAATCAAACAAGGAGGGCCTATAACAATTACTGATATTCAAATGGAGCGTTTTTTTATGACTATTCCTGAAGCTGTGGAATTAGTAATTCAAGCTGGCGCTATGGGTAAGGGTGGAGACGTGTTTGTACTTGATATGGGTAAGCCAGTTAAAATTTATGATCTAGCTATAAAGATGATTAAATTAAGTGGGCTTCAGCTAGTAGATGAAAATAATCCTGAAGGGGATATAGAGATTAAATATACAGGTTTAAGGCCTGGTGAAAAGCTTTATGAAGAATTGTTAGTTGGAGATACATCTATTGAAACAGAGAATAAATTGATTATGCGAGCAACAGAAGAGATGATAGAGTGGCGAAATTTAAAGCCATTATTAGATGAACTTAATATGGTATGTAAAGATAATAATGCAGATAAGATTCTACAGACACTTTTAAAAATAGTGCCAGAATTTAACCCTAAACCACACTAATAATATACAATAATTGAGTATTTAGCTTAATGCTAAATTAGAATATTAATTCATATCTATATCTAGTATAAAATAGATTCTATTAAAATTTTACTAGTGTTCTGGTATTGTTTGCAACCAGCAAAAAGAAGCGAATATTTCGATATTGTTGTCTTTTTAAGTCCTAGTCTTACTAAACTATAAAACACCTTAAGTTATGAATAAATCCAAGTTTACTATAACAATAATTGGTGCTGGTTATATGGCTGAAGAGCATATTAAAGTATTCTCATCAATGCAAGAATTTAAAATTATTGGGATATATAGTAGGACAATAAGCAAGGCCAAATTACTTGCTAATAAGTTTAATATTCCAGTCGTTGTAGAAAATATTTCTGACATATACGAAAAAACAAAATCAGATTTACTTCTAATAGCGGTTTCAGAAATGAGTGTTTATTCTATTGTTTCTGAAGTTTTTAAATATCCGTGGTTGTGCCTTATTGAAAAGCCTGCAGGTTATAACTTTGAAGATGCCGTAAAAATTAACGAATTAGCAGAGAAATATCAATCTAGAGTATTTGTTTCTCTTAATAGAAGGTTTTTTCATAGCACTCAATTAGTCTTAAGTGAACTAAATAAAAATGAAGGGCGGCGATTGATTCAAGTGCATGATCAAGAAGAGCCTTTTAATAGACCACCAGAAGTAATGAAGAATTGGATGTATGCTAACTCAGTTCATGTGATTGATTATTTAACAATATTGGGCCGTGGAAAAATAATTCAAGTATCACCAATAATTCACTGGATTCCTGAAAATCCAAATTATGTAGTTGCAAAAATTGAATATTCATCTGGTGATATTGCTATTTATACAGCAGTTTGGAATGCTCCAGGACCTTGGGCAGTATCTGTGACGACTAAAGCCAAGCGATGGGAGCTAAAGCCATTAGAATTTGCTTTTGTCCAGTTAAGTGGGTCTCGGAAACTAGAATCATTTTCAACTCATCAATGGGATATTGATTTCAAACCAGGACTTCGGATGCAAGCAGATGAGCTACTAAAAGCATTAAAAGGTGATACATCTAAACTAGTTTCTTTGGATGAAAGTCTTGAAACAATGGACTTAGTGAAAAAGATTTATGAAGTATAAAGTAGCCATAGTTGGCTCTGGTCAATTAGGATCTAGACATTTGCAAGGACTTATTGATTGTAAAATTCCTCTTAATATTACTGTAATTGATAGCGATGTAAATATGTTGAACCTTGCTCAAAAACGTTGGAATGAAGTTAGTACAAACTCAAATATTCATGCGGTTAAATTCATTAATACATTTAATAATATTAATGAAAATTATTTTGATATTTTAATTCTAGCTTCAACAGCAAGAGGGAGAGCTAATTTAATAGCAGATTTGTCAACTAAACTAAAAATTCAATACTGGGTAATTGAAAAAGTTCTTGCTCAAAGTGAAGCTGAATTGGATCTAATATTAAAAACACTTAAAAGTTATTCAGGCGTATGGGTTAATTTACCACGTAGAATGAGCGAATGGTATCAAGAAATAATTACTGCAACTCCAGATCGCTCTCCAATAATATGTACTATAAGTGGAGCTAATTGGGGTTTAGGAACTAGTTCAGTCCATTTTCTAGATATGGTAGCTTGGTACTCAAATGAAGAGGTAATATCTATCCAAACCGATGAATTAGCAACACAATGGAAGAAGAGTAAGAGGGATGGATATTGGGAATGTTTTGGGACGCTGAAAGCAACGTATTCTGGAGGGTCTATGCTAGTTATGAAGTGTGATCCAGAAGGAGAGGTTGATTTTTTTACTGATATTAAATCGTTAGATTATTCATGGCATATTAAAGATTTAGAGGGTATTGCTCTCAGATCTGATGGTATTTCAATACCAGGGAGGTTGGAGCTTCAAAGTGAAATGACAGGAAAAGTAGTTGAATCAATATTGAATACTGGAAGCTGCAATCTCACTAACATTAAAGAATCAGTAGCTATTCATGTAAAGTTAATAAATGCATTATTGGAAGATTGGAATTCAGTCATGGTAGATAAAAAAGTGAAGTTACCAATAACTTAATTTTTAGTAGTTTTTAGCATTCTCTAAAAAAATATAGTTAATTCATGCTAATCTTCTTGTTAATAGTGATATGAATTTATAGTTTTTTTGCAAAATAGTTGGTTGCTTTTAAATATCCTTCAACACTTCCGCAATCAAAACGTTTTCCTTTAAATTTATAAGCAATAACATTTCCATTTTTGGCTTGAGACAGAAGAGCGTCTGTAATTTGTATTTCACCATTTTTATCAGGCTTAATACCTTTAAGAATATCAAAAATATCAGGTGTTAGTATATAACGACCAATAATTGCTAGATTGCTGGGAGATTTATTAATCTCAGGTTTTTCGACCATATTGTTTACTCTATATAAATTATCTGAATTATCTAATAAAGTCCCACTTATAATTCCATATTTATTTACTTGATCAAGAGGAATTTCTTGAATTGCAATGATAGAACATTTATATCTATTATAAATTTTTATCATTTGACCAATAATTCCCTCCTTAATATTATCACAAAGGTCATCAGCAAGAATAACAGCAAATGGCTCATTTCCAATAAGTGGAAAACCAGTGAGTATTGCATGGCCTAAACCAAGCATTTTCTGTTGACGTACATAAGTAAAAGTTGCTTCTGAAATAATTTTTGATATTTCATTTAGGAGGTGTTCTTTTGAGCTTCCTTTTAGCTGAGATTCAAGTTCAAAAGCACTATCAAAATGATCTTCAATAGCTCTTTTTCCTCTTCCTGTAATTATTGCCATATTTGTTATGCCTGCAGAAAGTGCTTCTTCAACACCATATTGTAATAAGGGTTTTGTAAGAATTGGAAGCATTTCCTTTGGAATTGCTTTTGTAGCAGGGAGAAAACGAGTTCCAAATCCAGCAGCTGGGAAAAGACATTTTTTAATCAATTTAATACCTCTTTATAATTCAATAATAATATTACACAAAACTAAAAACTACTCTACAGTGAAGTAATAAATTTGTATGGAAATTTTTTTGAATCCATAATTCCATGTAACAAATTCTCAATAGAAATCCACTCTAACAAACTCATTTATCAAAAAGAATACACTAGATGACAACAGATTATTTATCTTCTTATCAATCATCTTCACGATGCAGAATGGTCATGTATGGTGGCAGAAGAATTTCAAAGACGGAGTATGCATCTGTTACTAACTAAAATATTTAATCTTAATCGATCGATTTTGTGAGATTTCGTGGGATTATATTTGGCCTATCTTGGTCACTATCAGCTTTAAAAATAGCATAGTTATTTTCTATTGATTTGTAAGCAAACTTAATGTTAGTATTCTTTTTTAAGTATGGTTCGAAATAATTAGGTATAACTGCATAATCAGCATTTTTTTCTAAAAATCCCATTTCACTAATTTCATCTTCATTTGGGACTTTACATAAGAAATCAATGTATTCAGCATCATTTTTTTGTAACAGCTTTTGAAACTCATTGTATAAATTCTTTGAGTAACCTCCAATCCAGTCAACAATTCTCAGACAAGCAAATTTATCAACTAAAATTTTACGAGTGATAAATACACCAATAATAGTATTCTTTATAATTAAAGCATTAAAAGTGTAATCGTAAAAAGAGTTATTGAAATACCTATTAATGAAATAGTATTTTGTTTTATATGGAGTATATTGATAAAAGATATTGGCACTTAGAAACTCTTTATCTGTAATTTGTTTGATATCTATATTGGGGTTAGCACTATAATTAACATTACTCACATAATTAAAACTGGCAATATGATAATTAGTCAAACTATCATTTTTAATATAAAAATGTTTTAATATTCCAGTTTTATACCTAAATGCTTTATATATTTTCATAGCATCCTCAGATATGCCTAAAACACCAATACTTGAAGCTTTGTAATTACTATTTAAAAAGAGAAGTATTTTTAACCCTATTCCAGTTGAAGCTTCTTCTTCTTTAACCTTCCAAATTGCAAGCCATATATCCCGATTTTTAATATTAAAATCATATTGACTGGTAGGTATAAAACCTAAAATAGCATCAAATTCTTTGCTATTGTTGTTGTATGCCACTACAAAATTAATTGTTTTCTCTACAGTACTAAAATGTTGCCATCTTAATAGTTTTGAAGAAGATACAAAGACGTGATTTTCACTCCAATGTTTAGCTAAAAAATCTTGCAATAAAATTAATTCGTCATATTGACAAAATCTAATTTCATGCATTTATTTTCTCCTAATCTTTTTAAATCTATCACCAAAATTAGTTTTATCAACTAAATTAACTTTTGTAGGTATTTTAAAGTCACTAAGACTATTCTTGCAAAACTTTCTTATAAGTTTTTTAGCTTCCCTTGTTTCAATAACTATATTAAAGACAATATCACAAACAACAGTTTGACCTGTAATAATATTGCTTTCACTATAGACCATTACATCGTCAACTATTTCCATTGATAAGATAATTGACTCAACTTCATTTGGTAAAACTTTTTCTCCACCAACATTAATTACATCTTTATTTCTTCCAATAATTTTAATATAGCCATTATCTGTTTCTTGAACCAAATCACCTGTTTTAAACCAACCATCATCAGTAAAACTATCCATTGAAGAATTTAAATACCCCATTACTTGTGTTTTACTTTTTAGCCAAAGTTCATGGTCTACAATCTTATGCTCTAAATTTGGACTCTCAAGTTTCATATATGTAGATTTCGATGATTTTGACCTCGTTTCAGAAACTCCCGTTTCACTGGTTCCAAAAGTTTGAAGAAATTTTGCTTTAGGGAATATATCTTTAAGTCTCAATAGTAAAGACTCAGGCATAACTTCTGTGCCATATGTAATCATTCTTAAGCTTTTTAAATCATATTTATCATAAGATTTACTCATTAAAATAAGATTTAAGAATGTTGGGGAAGATGGCAGAACTCTAATTTTATAATCTTGAACTAATTTACAAATATCCTCAGCATTTCTTGTTTTTGGAATAATCATAGTTACCCCCATAGATAGAATATTGAGCAGAGTATTTAATCCTCCTATATGGTCAAACATTAAAAAAACTATCATATTCATAGTCTTTTCTTTTTTATTTTGGTAGTAATTCACTAAATTATCAAAGTTATGTATCATAGCTTTTGGTCTTCCAGTGCTTCCACTAGAAAAAAGTATTAATCCTGAAGTGTTGCTATCTTGGAGAGATTTAATCATTTGATGTGGTTTGTCTACTGCATGATTACTAACAATAAATTCATTCTTGTTTAATGAAATAGATTTGCTTACAAAAGACTCTTTAAGCTTATCATTAATTTCGTTGTCTATATTAGTAGTAATCGGAACAATAATATTTTTATTTTGATACAAAGCTAATAATAAAGAGATACTATTAAAAGAATAGTCATCAATGATAGAGACAACTTCTCCTGGGTCAATTCTATTGTCAATAACATCTTTCTTGATTCTTTGAATATTATTAAATAGTTGCTTATACGAATATGAAGTATCTTTATGAATTATTGCTTTTTTATTATTAAAGTTATTAAAATTATTTATCAACCAACTCATTAGTTATGAATCCCGCCTAAATAGATAATTTGACCTGTAATAAATTCACTTTTATCATCAATAAAGAAATCTATAACATTTTTAATATCTTCAAAGGTTCCAAATCTCTTAATAGCTTGTTTGTTCAATAAATGTGCTATTTTATCTTTTGGAACAGTCTTTATTAAATCTGTTTTAACTGGCGTTGGTCCAATTGCATTAACAGTTATATTATAAGGCGCAACCTCTTTTGCAATCGTTTGTGTAAAGTTTTCAATAGCTCCTTTACTTGCAGCATAAACAGCCTCTCCTTCAAGTCGTAAAGCACTTGCAACAGTTGTATAATTCACAATCCTTCCATACTTTTGTTTCATCATAATCTTAGACACTTCTCTTGAAAATATAAAAGTCCCTAAAAAATTTGTATTAAATATATTTTGAACTGTACTACATGATGTAGTTAAAAAATGGTTCATAGAGGCAATACCGGCATTATTTAGTAAAATATCAATTCTACTAAATTCTTTTTTTATTGCTCTAACCATTTTCACTACATCTTTTTCATTGCTAACATCCAGCTGATAGTGCCTATAATGACTATTTACAATCGTACCTGGATTTCTGCTACACCCAATAACATTACAACCTAAACTTAAATAGTACTCTGCCAACTCTTTGCCGATACCTTTTCTAGTTCCCGTAATTATTATGACTTTTTTCATTCTATTCTTCTAAAAGTTGTTGAATATATACCGTCAATGACTCAACATTTCTAAATGGAGAGGTTCTTTGACTCATAGCTTTTTCATCTGCCAAAACTATTTCTTCATCAAATTCATCTGAAATTATTCCCTCTAAATCTGTAATAAAAGATACAAGCTGCAAGCTATCTAAGGCGCCCTCACCTCCATAAAGCTTAGTTTTTTTTGTCGGTTTATCTAGTTGATTTTTTTCTAGCTCTTCATTTAATTCAACTAATGCATTAACTATTAGCTTTTCTATTTTATTAGTCATTTTGTTCCTTAAAAATTATGTAATAAAAAATCTTATATCATTCTTATTTTCTTTTTAGTAATTTATTAATTTTATTATAGATAAATTATTCTTTTAATAATAATTTAAAGGAATATTTTAGTAATTAATTACTAACCCAAAATTGAATATTAGTTAGTTTTAGTTCGGAATGTCTTAATCGTCTATCAATCTTCCTTGACTTATAGAAATACATTCC
>Ga0115000_10000491_pt1 | contig 36588 bp, 43 predicted proteins | sample ArcticOcean_MG_C_6_FD_89690 | JGI IMG/M metagenome (GOLD analysis project Ga0115000, IMG submission 89690) | Marine microbial communities from western Arctic Ocean - ArcticOcean_MG_CB8_128 | ecosystem: Environmental > Aquatic > Marine > Oceanic | place: Arctic Ocean: Canada Basin | collected...
ATCAGGAATAATAATAGTATTTGGATAGTTTTCTTTATAAGTTTTTTGAGCTTCTTCTACAAATTCATTTACTGCTAGTATCTTTCCACCAGCTAGACGATAACCCGTTGAAGAACCACCACCACCGGCAAATGTAGATAGAACATTAAACAATGCTCGTTTCTCTCCATCTAATACGTCTTGTAATTTATATCTTTTATATTCGTTCATTTGTAAATACTATATCATACTTTGTCATGCTTGTCAACCTCATTTCCCCAAGAATCCCAATTATCTCGTGTATTACGAGCAAATAGTTCTACGTAAGGACCACTTAACATAGTTTCTATATGTTTGTACACAATATCTGGTTTTCTACTATGTTCTCTACGTTCAGACACTACTAATTGTGGTGTACTCATATTTAGCCTTTTTGGTTTACCTCTAGTTGCTAGTAAACACATTTCAGGATTTGATCTAGTCCAATATCCTAAACCAGTAAAAAATCCTAAAGACTTTCTATTAGTTTTTGCCCAAGTAAATCCAACTGTTTTATACTTAAATCCCCAAGCATCTATAACCTTAAACGCTTGATCTAGTAGTGGATCAACCACCCACATTAATAAGACTGCATCGTCTTTAGCAAGGTTATTAACAGGTAACTTACAAATGTCATCAATTGACATACAAGGATAGTGTTGATTAGCATTCTTTCCTTCACCCTTTTTGCTATAGCTTTTAAAATACCATGGCGGGTCTGCATAGATTACTCCAAATTTGTTTGTTGTATCAAGTTTCATAATTTAAAAGTATGTATTTAAAAAGTAATATTATTATTAAAAATCTAGGAATGCTCCAATTAGAGTTATGTGCTAGTAAGCATCCTGTAGCAAAACCCCAATGAATAGAAATAAATGTCATAACTGTAGATGTTATCATGTAAAGAAACTTTCCAAACTTGCCTTTTTTTCATAAGTCCATCCAATTGAATTTAAAATAAAACTTAATGGATCTAAAAATGTTTTTTGAAACTGTATTTCATAGTCAATGTATTTTTGTAATTCAAATTCTTTTGGTAGTTTAGTTATGTAACTTATAACATCAAACTTAAATGGATTAGCTTCAATTAATTTAATAAACTTAATCTTATCACCTTCTTGTATCAAAGGATACTTTCTACTTAATTTAAATTGTTTTATTTGATGATTATATATCAAAGCACCTTTAACGTGTATTGGTGTTCCTTTAATAAACACATTGTTAGCATGTCTATATTTAGCAAGATTATTACAAGACCTTGGAAAAGATATTTGTTCTGCTGTCATATTAAAAAATTCATCTCTAAATTTAGTTACAAATGTTTGTAGAGTAACTTCATCTTTAGTCATAATTATATTGATTGCTTCTTTAATTTTACCTCTACATACTTCAGGTGTAGATGATTTAACAGCTTCAATACCCATAATCTTTAGTTTAGGTTGGTCATATGTAATACCTTCTTCATCTAATACATTTAACATATATCTTTTTTTAGCAGTCCATATACCTTTATCAGCAATTACTTCTCGTTTCATTATCATCTTTTGAGCAATAGCATTTGTGTACTCAGCAAGTTCTTCAAACTTCTTATCAATAAACGGTTCAATTCTACTTTCAACAACCTTATTTAAAAACTTTAATGTTTCAGATTTTGATTTGTCTTTACATACTTTTTCAACAAGTTTATCTAAACACAAGTATATTGAATCTGTATCTGACGCAACAATGTAATCAACCTTTTCTTCTGTCTTTAAGATAGTATTCATGTATTCATTTACATTCTTTTCAATCCAACGAATTACAAATTGACCAGCAGATGTAATTGCTGTTGCTTGTCTTACATCATAGTATCTAAAGTACTGATTACCAATTGCACCATAAGCAGAGTTTAACGCAATCTTTTTTGCCCATTGAATATTATGACAACGAGAGATTTCTTTTAATAAACTTTTATCTTTTGTTTTTTGATACTCTTGTTTTGCCTGAAAAGATAATGTTTTAAATTTAACTCTATCGTTATACATACTTTCCATAAGTTTTGGTAAGAACCCTGGACTATCTATTTTAAACATTGCTCCATTTGGTGTAATACAAGCGCCTTCAGCTTTTAGATGATCTAATGGTGTCGCATGATCTAATAATCTATCTACTGAAATGCCGTCTGATTTTACACCAATGATTTTTTCTGGTGAGATATTATACTGCATAATTAAATGTGGATATAGTGAGTTTATATCAAATGAAACTATCCAGTTATGCATACCTGTAATAGGATCCTTAACGTAAGCACCTTCGTACTTATCATCTTTAGTGTAATTCTCTCTTGGTGGTATTTGAATATTATCTTTTTTTAAATAATTATAAATTAACATATCCCACATTCTTACTTGTGAAAATACATCAGTATAATTAACCTTAGCTTCATACGCCATTGTTAGGACTAGTTCAATAAGTTTTAGTTTATCTTCTAGTCTATCTACAATTTCCACATCTTTAATGTTATAATCAATAAACGATTGATAGTCTTTTTTATACCAATCACTAAAAGTATCGTAAGGGTTTTCATCTTTTTGTAAACCTAATTCTACTTTACCAATATAATCAAGCTTATAACTTTCTTGTTTTGTTGGAATAAACTTTTGATATAAGTCCAAGTAATCTAACATGGCAATACCAAAGATGTTATAATGAGTTTGTGGTCTTCCTCGTAATACAACTGTTTCTTTTTCAACTAAATTCCAAGGTGAAAACTTTTTAAGTACCTTCTCATATACAAGATTTTTAATACGATTGAATAGATAGGGTATGTCAAAAAACTTTGTATTCCAACCTGTAATAACATCAGGATAGTTTTTAGTCCAAAACTTCATAAACTCCATGATTAAAGACTTTTCAGACTTACACTTTATGTATGTTACGTCTGATCTATCTGTTTTAAAATCACCCGTACCCCAAGTTATAATTTGTTTATTAGATTGATTTTTAACTGTGATTGCTAGTAGTTCTTCTATTGCGTTTTCTATATCGGGAAATCCATTTTCAGCTGTACATTCTATATCAACTGTAAATATTTTAATAAGGTCTTTATCAAACTTCATTGTTTCTGGATACTCGTCTGCAATGTATTGATATTGATACCTGTCCATTCCAAACAATGGAGAGCTACCTGTATTATAAGTCTTTTTAAATTCTCTTGCTTTTGATATACTATCAAACTTAATTGGTTTTAAATTTTCGTTTTGTAAAGTTTTAAATCCAGTGTCGTCTTGTGTTTTTGCATATAGAGTTGGACTATAATCTATTTTATTTTTGTATTCCTTTCCCTCGTGTATGCCACGAATTAAAAGTTTACCTCTATGTTCAATAACGTTTTTATAAAAGTTCATAATTTAATTATAAGTTTAATTCCAGTTTCGCAGCTTCCGACATCATATCTTGATTCCAAATTGGTTCAAATACTAAATCAAGATCAACTTTTTCAATACCTTCGACTTGCATAGCAATATCTTTAACCTCTTGTGGTAAGCTTTCAGCAACGGGACAATTTGGGGAAGTTAGTGTCATAACAATTTTTACAGTATTCTCTACAACTTTAACCTCATAAATTAAACCTAATTCATAAATATTAACCGGTATCTCCGGATCATAAATTTTACTAATTTCAGTTATTACTTGTTCTCTTAAATCCATAATTTACTTATAGTTTATGGTTATCTAAAAGATGGACAACCATTCCATCATGTTTTTTTTCTAGTGAAATTTGACAAGCTAATCTACTTCGCATTCTATCATAATTTTTTTCATATGTAATTAATTCAGTTTCTGCAGAATTTAAATCCATACCACCTACTATATTTGTCCATTGTTGATCTATCAAAACATGACAAGTAGCACAGGCACAACAACCACCACAATCGGCAGGTATCTCATCAATGGCTTTATTAGAGAAATCTCTAGCGGCTTCCATCAACGTCATGCCTTCGTTTACTTGGACAGGAATAACTTCCTGACCTCTCATAAAGTTAACAGTTATCACTACAGTTTTGGTATTGAGTTTTCTGTAATTAGTCCTGGTGTTGTTTTGATAATTCTACTTGTATTTGACTCATATGATTTTACAAGATCATCTTTTGGTTCTGTAGTAAAAACAATTTTATCTTTACTTATTGTGATAGTATCTTTTTTACCAAAAGCATTATACAATGACATCATCAATTGTATAGGTTGTCCTGGTGCTGATTGTTGGGGTATGATAACAAATGGTTTGTGTAAACTTACACCATCGTCATTTTCTCCTACTTTAGCGATTACATCTTCGCCAGTAGATAGTCTTAATAGTTTCACATCTTGCATAATATTCTCCTTAGTTGTTTATATTATAACACAAATTGACTTGTTTGTCAATGTTATTCTTTCTCAAAGCCAACTTTGTCTTCTTTTCCTTCTTTGTCAACTGGTCTTAATCTCTTACTTAATGCAAATGTTCTATTAGGGTTGACACTAACATTCATAAGTCGCATTAAATCTCTATTAATTAATAGGTCCGAGCCTGATCTTGGTCTTGCATCTAACCCTACTTCTATATCTTTATATGTAAATCCATTAAACGAAATGTCTATTAATATCGTTGGTCTTTTTTCTGATGGCTCTTCACCGTCAGCATTTGCTCTAAAAACTTTACTAATTCCATGTCTAGGTTTAGAATATGTTTTACCATCGTATTTCCATTTAATAATTTTACCTTCTTCTAAAATTTTATCAGCATGTAACGCACAAGCCTTTGAACCATTACCCGAATCAAATTTTGCTCGTACTTTTCCCACATCAGTTAGATCAACAGTTTCTAACCAACCACATTCACTTGAAGCTTGTCTATCCCAATGACTTCTTTTAGAAACCCAATCTATGATATTGTACATTAGATTTTCACCATTAATTGATCCTGATGGTTTAGGATCAGCATAATAATCAATATATTGATAACCTTCGTATTCAGCTCCAGATCCTGGACTACCATTGATTTCTAATATATAAGGTTTTCCTTTATATACAATATGGTCAACTCCCACAAGATAAGCCTTTGAAGCTCTACTTGCTTTTAAAATAATTTCTTGTTCTTCTTCGCTTAATTTGTATGGTTTTGGTACAGCGCCTCTATGCGTATTTGATCTGAACTCATCTTCTGCATGTACTCTATTTGTTGAGGCAAAAATTTTATTATCCACTACAAGTGTTCTAACATCACCATCTGCTGGCATGTATTCTTGTAGTAATAATTCAGCGTCATGCTTCCATAATGCTTGAATAGTTGATGTTAGAGAATCTAAACTACCAATTTTAATAACACCAATACCTTGTGTACCCGTTAATGTTTTTAATATAATAGGAAATTTACCACCAACAAGTTTAAGAGCATCTTCTATATTTTTTTCGTTAGAAACAAATGCTGTTCTAGGTGTAGGTATACCAAACTTTTCAAACAATAAAGCTGATGTCAATTTATTATCACAGGTCAACATAGCTGATCTTGTGTTTAACATAAATGCTTGTGAATTTTGAAATGCTGATATTAACGATAGTCCTGCCTCATCTTCAACGGAACCCGCTCGTGTAATACAAACTGTATCTTTACCTACAAAGGTGTGTTCGGAATCTCTACCATCATAATTATAAACAGTTAAAGTATTTTTTTCTTCGTCTTTACCTGTGATGATTGCATGTTTTGTATTAATGATAATACATTTAAAGCCTTTTTTTTGACAAGCTTTTTCGATTAGTCCTACCGTTAGTTCTTTTTTTGAAGCACTACCGGATTTTTGTTTTTTAACTTTAGGACTAGCTTTCGTAAGGATAACAACCGTAATAGGTTTATCTTTACGCTCTTTGTTTTGTTCTGTTATATATTCTCTAAACTTTGGAACTTGCATTTAACTCTCATCACTACTTTCAGTTTTTGGTTCAATCTTTTTTCCAATATTGTATTTTGCTGATAAAATCCATTCCTTTTTTTCTTTAAAAGGTAACACTTTGATTTGACTTAATGGTGCTTTATTTTCTAGGACTGTTTGGTTTTTGTCAACAATTTCAATCAACTTCCAATCTTGTAAAAGAATTGATATTGTATTTCTTCTTTGAATATCATTTTCTGACAAGGTTGCATTCTTACCATCTAACGCAAATAACTCTTTGAAATGTGTTATGAAATATTTACCTTGCTTGTGTAATATATGACAAGATTGATATAATGTTTTATCTTTTCTACTAGCGACACCAATACGTGTCAATGTTTCTCTAATTTTTAGGAAGTCGTCAGGCTGTTTGATTGTAACTTCAAGCATACTATCAGGCGTCCAATGTACAATATTTTCACTCATTTTGTTCTCCCGCCCTTGGATAAGGACTTTTTAATTTGTTCAATTTGTTGTTCGCTTAGTATGTTGAGTGCTTGTTTAGCCTTCTCATTACTATATCCATAATACTCTTTTACATACTCTAAATTATTCAATTTAGTTTGTGATAACCATTTACCACCAAATCGCTTACTTTTTCTAATACTATTTATGTAAAAATGGAACTGTACCTTTTTGTCTAGGAAGTGATATCCATTCATTTCATTCGCTTGTGCAATACAATCATAGAACATAGATAAACACTTATTTATAACAAATGGTGGGTATTTCTTCTCCCAGGTAGAGTCCTCTGTATCTAGCAGATTTTCTTTAGTGAAATTTAGTGCGTTAAGGTAATCTCGTAACTCATACATAATATAAACTTAATGCTATTTTCTTTTATTGTGTCTACCCATATACCATTCGCCTGGTTCATAATCCCAACGTTTGCCATGATGGCCTCTGATATCTGCGTACCACATTCTTAATTTAACTATTATTTTTCTAAAAATTGTTCTTTTTGCCATTCTATTCTCTTATTTAAATTTACATCCGGCCATAATTTCGGTCAAGCATGCAACCATATTTATTTCTTGATCAGCGACAAACGCAGATTTATATTGGTATCCAGCAAGAATTAATATTGATTGAGGAACTGACTTACTATCTAAACTTGTATAAAGAGTTTCATATAATGTCTTAAACAATGAAGATGGTTCTTTATCAAGGTTTTGTACTACCCATTTTCTCATATCATTAAATCTTTTCTCTTTTAATGTCTTAATGAGTTCTTTAGTATTCGCCTCTGATAGATTGAATAATATACCACTATCTATCTTACCTCGTACAGAATACCGCTGTAGCTCGTTGATAGTACGTCTAAAGTCCGGATAATACTTCTGTATAAGTTCTGCTAGTACATTCTTATCAAACTCTATATTTTCGTCTTTTAAAACATCTTCCATACGTTTCATAAAGGCCATGGCAGTCTTTTTTACTTGACCATTTGTAATCTTAAAATCAATAACAGTACATCTACTATGAAGTGCTGGTATGATCTTATTCTTATAATTACAAGTAAAGATAAATCTACAATTCTTATAAAAAGTTTCTATAAAATTTCTTAAAGCTGGTTGAACACTCTCAGCATTCATATAATCAGCCTCGTCAATTATAATAACTTTATGATTTGCGTCTTCGGTTAAGGAAACTGTGGAAGCAAAGTTTTTAATTTTACTTCTTACAGTATCTATTTGTCTACCCTCGTCTGAACCATTTATGACAATATAGTCACAACCTAGTTCTTCACATAGTGCTTTAGCAACAGTTGTTTTACCTGTTCCAGCACTACCGGATAATAATAGATTTGGTATTTCTTTTTGTTTTAGAAATTGAGTAAATGTATCTTTTAATTCTTCGGTAAGAATACACTCACTAATTTTCTTTGGTCGATACTTTTCGACCCATAGGAACTCTGACATAATATAAACCTCATTTTACTTATCAATTAATTAAACATACTATTAAAACTCTGAATCAGGTTCTAATGCTATCCAATATTGTAAGGGTTTATTTCTGTTTACAAAGTGACTTATCTTTGCTTTAGAGATCGCTACGTCATAGTCATCAACTAATTGTTTAAAGTTTTCTGTTCTATAATACGCAGTAAACTTCTTATCAGATTCACCTACATCAATAGAATATTCATTTGAAGTAGTATTCTTTTTGTCCGTTGCAACCATTTTAACTACTGAACCATTGCCTATAACAGCAACGTCAGGTAGATTTAATGTAGTTGCACCTTTCATTATTTTTGTAAAGTCATCTTTTTTCAAAGTAAACGTCACGTGCTTATCTGGCATTGTGATACCTTTACTTGGAGATACTACAACAGATTTGTCAGCAAAGAAATATTTAATTGCTTGTTTAGTATTACTCTCAGCAATATTAACATAAGCTCCACCGTTAAAGTTAAGGTCTGGCTTAGCAAATAACTCAACTGATCTTAAAAATTCAGGTAAGTCATATATCGCAAATTCACTTTCAAACTTTTCTGATACTTCAGCTTCTGCTAAAATATTTTTCATTGTAGAAATAGTTTGTACTTTACTTCCAGGTTTAATCAATAAGTTTTGATTAATGTCTGAAAAGTTTTTTAACACAGATATTGTGTCGCTTGATAGGTTCATGTTTTCACTCCATTTTCATAATTTAATTTAATATAATAGTATCATAGTTTAGTTTAATTGTCAATGTTATAAGCTTTTAGTAATTTCACTAGCTGTTATAAAACTTAAAACATCTTCTGGTGATGAAATTGTATATGGGTCTTCATCAATACTAGAGTTATTAAGACCTGGTTCTTCAAAAAATTCTTCTACTAAACCGTCATTAATAATAGCTGCATATCTCCAGCTTCTCATACCAAAACCTTGTGCGGGTTTGTCCACTAACATTCCCATTGATCTCGTAAATGTACCACAACCATCAGGTATCATTTTAACATTTTTAATTTGTAAATCTCTTGCCCAAGCATTCATTACAAAAGCATCGTTTACTGATATACAATAAACATCATCAAAACCGTGATCTTTAAATTGTTGATATAACTCATCATACATTGGTAACTGTTGTCCCGAACAAGTTGGTGTAAATGCGCCTGGTAAACTAAACAATGCTATCTTTTTGTTTTTAAATAATTCACTAGTGTGTACATCTTTCCATGTACCACCTATCAAAGTACAACCACCCTTTTCTTCACTGTCGCCTTCTCTAAATTTAAATGTATGCTCTATAATATTCCACTGGTTCATAATATATTTCCTTTTCAATTTATATTCATTATATACTAAAAGAGCGCTCATGTCAAGTGTGAGCGCCCTTTGTATTAGTTGTTATTTAATAACAATATTTTTGGCTTTCTTATGCTCTGGAATAATTCTTTCCAAAGTTACTTTAAGTAAACCATCTTTTAGTTGAGCACCTTTGATTTCAACTTCGTCAGCGATTGTAAATGTCTTCGTAAATTGCCTTTTAGCGATACCTTGGTGTAGCATCTCCTCATTTGGTTTACTATCATCTTCAAACGTTCCTACGTTGTCCTCGAACTCTTGGTCTTGTTTAGTTTTAACGGATTTAATTGTTAAGACGCTTTCCTCAAAAGTAACCGTAATATCTTTTTTAGAGTACCCAGCCAGAGCCAACTCAATATCATAAGTGTATTGACCTGTCTTTACAATGTTGTATGGTGGATAGTTTGGTACGGTAGTTGCTCTAGCATTGTGTTCAAACATTCTTTCAAAATGATCGAATACGCTATCGAATCCTACTGTTACCGGTCTTAATTGGTTGAATATACTTAGTGCTTCGTGTGTCATAAAAACCTCCTAGTTTAAGCAAAGTTATTTCTTTTAAAATGTACACCCATTAAGGCATGTACATAGTTATTTATATAAGTATTATTTTTTAAAATTCAAGTGGTAGTTTATTTTTAGGTGTAAACTACCAAATCACCACTTGCGACACCGATAAATTATCGGGCTCTTTACGCCATTAGGGTCTTATGAACGGCCCTAACCATAATATATATACTTCAATTACGGCGTAAAATTCTATTTAATTATATACCTAAATGCTGTTTTAATTTTTTTTGTGTTTTTTTATAGTTAGCAATACCTTCTTTTTTCTTACGTCTTTTTTTCTCTGACGGTTTCTCATAGACAGAGTTTAGTCTATAATCTTTGATACCACCTTCTTTCATAACTTTCTTTTTTAGAACTCTTAATGCTTGTTCTAAATTGCCATTTCTAACATCTACTTTAATACTCAATTTATACTTTCCTTCCCATTGTTTTAAAATCGGAAGAATCTACAACCTGATATGTTCCCTTATTGTAACCGATCCCTATTGTTTTACCAGCAGGCAATGTAACTTTTGGTAAACTACGCTTAATACAACTGCCTGAAATTTTATCACTTGTTGGTATAGAATTCATTTTTTGACCGTTAATATCTAAAGTATAATCAGGCATAGTTTTTACACCTTTGATTAGCTTTAAATTAACAGGTCTATATCGTTCTCTAATTTTTTCCATAACTTAATTCTTTTTCAATTTCTGTATTGCCACAGGTAATTCCTTGTAAAGTGAGGGTGGCCACTACACCACCCCCTAGGACTACACTATGAAATAGATTATGCATCAGTAGAGTATGGACTATTATTGTCCGTATCTTCCTTTTGCGACTCACTATCATTGTCTTCCACTTGTGAATTAACATCAGCGTTCCTCTGGTCTTCCATTATGTCTTCGACATTGGCGCCAGCATCAACTTTGGTGTATAACTCAACAAAGGAATTTTTAGTATCATCATCAAATCTATTCGTACACATCTGAATAGCTTTCATCTTATTATCAAAGATGGCATAAGCTTGTGTAATATGTACAAGTCTTCTAGTTGATATAATCTCATCAACACCACCATCAAAATAAGTTTTTCTGATAACATCTGCCCAAGTTGTAAGTTTTTCTACGAACTTAACATCTTGCTTACCTGCGGCTTTTAAAGTATTAATTAATATTTTCTTCTCAACTTTTGCTTGAGGATACGACTGTTCAAACGTTACAGGAAATCTCTCAAGGAAAGCCTCGTTAAGAATATTAGTACCAATAAATTTACCGTCTTCGGAACCTTGACCTTTTGTATTCGCTGTAGCGATTACATTAAACCCTGGTTTTGGTTTTACAAACTTGTTAATCTTTTTAACAAAGACACCTGAACCTTCAAGGATCGGTTGTAAACACATAATCTTATTAGACGCTAAGTCAACTTCATCTAACAATAGAAGAGCACCTCTCTCCATCGCTTCGATAACTGGACCATTCTGCCATACTGTTTGACCATCTTTAAGTCTATAACCACCTAATAGATCATCTTCATCTGTTTCAATAGTAATGTTAACTCTGATTAGTTCTTTTTTCAATTCAGCACAAGCTTGTGTAACTGACATTGTTTTACCATTACCAGAAAGACCTGTAATAAAACAAGGATAGAATTGACCAGACTTAATAATATTTTTAACATCTGGGTAGTTACCAAAGCTTACAAAGATTGGATCTTTTTTTGGAACTATATCACCCGTTAAAGATGAAACAATATAAGCTGCTTCTTTTTTAATCTCGGAAACGGGAGCTTCCAATAACTGTTCGTTCTCTGTAGGTTTACCTTCTAACGGTAATTTGTAAGTACCTCTGTCAACTTTGTACTTATCTGATTTTAACCAAGATGGGTTCTTAATCTTTTTCTTATCAACAAGAGCATTAATTTCTGATCTTGTTAAAGTATCTTTTTTATAGAACTTATAAAGTTCTGATACTTGTTCTTTTTGAGCGATGTTTAAATCAATCATAGTGTTTTTTCCTTTCATAGTTTATCCTTTTATACGTTAATTATATCAGGTTTGTATTGTAAAGTCAATAGCCTAATTTGCGTTGTTATTACTAGCATCTAGGCGACCTCCTCAACGAATTTGTTTAAAAGCGTTCTACTAACGATTCGATTCTTCATTGATTTACTAAAGATTTTTTTAATAGATGTCGCTTTCATATCACTCTTAATCGCTGATAAGTCCGTATTATCAACTTGCATACTTTTACCATTCAATAAGAAGTATTTACTATACCCTAAACTTTTTGCTTGTGCATATCTTTCTTTTGTCATAGCAGTTTTCATTTGTTTTATCAATTTTTCTTTATCAGAATAGTTTTTGTAATCACCTATGTAGTCAGCATACTCCCAACTTTTTAATTTTCTAGTAACATAAAACCCAATCGTAGATATATTATGTTGCTCTCTAATCGCTTCTAGTAATATACCAGTTACAGATGATCTTCTATAATTTTCATTTTCATCAGAATACGACTTCTTACCTACTTTAATAACAGGTGTTCCATAAGTGTTACTTTCAACTAACTTACCTGTACTATCTTTTTGAAACGGATTTGATAATGAATAATTAGCACCACCATCTGTAAGAGTTATTAAAGTCATTTTTTCAATACTATATTTTTCTTTAAATAATGGAATCATTTTCTGCATACATACTAAACCTTCATTTAAAGGAGTTGTACCTAAGTGAAAGTTTGTTGGTAAGTCATAAGATGAACCTTGATACTTTGCAGGATCAGAACCTGTATACCAACTATATCTATTATTATATGATTGACCCATGTGATATAAGTACATTAAAGACTCGTCTAATGTTTTTCTTTTCATTGTATTGTTTGCAACACAAACCAAGTTAACATCTTTTAATGTACCATCACCTGACTTATAGTTAAAAGACAATTTACCTTTATTGTTATATCTATCTCTCGAATTATCTTCATATTCACTTGTGAAAAAGTAAACTTCATACGGAATATTAATTTTATCACAAAACCATACTAGATTTAATAACTGATCTATTGTTTGCTTTAAAGTATCACACATTGAACCTGACCAATCTAATAACATCATCATACCATGATTTTTAGAGTCAGGTAGTATAGTCAACTTTTTAAATATATCATCTGAAAACTTATAATTTTTTAATTTTTGAGGATCAATAATACCTGTTTTAGATGTTGTTGCTCTTTTATACGCTGTAGCAGATTTTTTCATTTCGAATTCTTTTACAAGATACATTACAGTTCTTTTGTTATCATGTTTAAATTTTTTGTAAGTATTATGTAACCATTTTTGATAATTATTATATTCTGGGTATCTTTTTATTTCACTAGAAGCATACTCTCTCATTTCTTTTAAAAATTGTGTATTTGAAACAATAACTTGTTTAAGATTAGCATCAGGTAAAGTCATATATGAATATTTACGAGAAGTAGTTGAAACTAGCTTTTCTTTATTTTGTTCTAATGCGTCATCTGTAATAGCAACTAAAGCACCTGGTTCAATACCACCCTCTCCTCCACCGTTTTTTGATTCAGGAATTGGACTAGTTTTATCAGTATCTGTTTTATCTTCACCATTATCTTCTGATTCTTCTGAGCCATTTGAGTCTTCTTCTGAATTTTCACTAGACTCATTACTTTCATCTGACATATCGTCCTCATCTTCAGAAAGATTGTAGTTATCAGCAAATGCGTGTTCATCAAAATCAGGTAGTTTTTTTAATTTCTCAACTTCTTTTTTCTGCCATTCTAGTATTTGTTTAGCAAGGTTAACAGTATCATTAAATGTTTTTAATTCGTCAACCTTACTTAACCATACCTTATCAACAGGGGAGAAAATAAAAGGCAATCTTTTTGAAGACTTATAGAATAAATTAATTTTGTCAATTAACATTAAGTCTGTATTAATATCTTTGTTTTTAGTACCAAAGAAATTTTGTTTTTCTAAAATATCAAAACCATTGATATAGTTTTTAACTACACCAGGATATTTCTTTTGAATTTTTGCGTCTATTCTACAATCTTCTAAAACGTTAACATACGATCTTAAAGAATCATCACCTGATATTTTTTTCCAACCATCTGTTGGTGTCCATAAAGCGTGTGAACATTCATGTGCGATTAACATATCGTACACATCACCAGCTTGTACTTTAAAAATAGGTAGTGTTAGTATTCTGTTAACTGTATCAAATGATGCAGTCTTTACAGCGTTATGTTGAACTTGAATATTCTCTGTTGCGATTAACTTTGCGAGTTGTGATTTTATCTCAAAATTTATTTTTTTATTTTTTTGTGTATCCATACTAGCTAATGTATCAGGATCTAGCGAAAAGTCAATAGCTTATTTTGCAGTGATATTACTAGGGTTTTCTGGAGGGATGTTCTTGTTTTGTTCTATATTGTAGGGTTTTATTACTTTTTCGTATATATTTTGAGATAGGTTTTTCATCATTAGAGGCGCTACCATACGACCGATTCGTTCAGCTTGTTTATCAAATGTACCTTCTAGTTTATAATCATCTGGTAATCCCATGATTCTTTTTAATTCAGGTATAGTAAACTTTCTATTCTTATCATAGTGAAATACACCCGATACACTCATCTGTTGTCCTCTTTGTGTTAATGTAGGACAAGGTAAATTGGGGGCAGGTCTTATCATATTAAACATAGATTTCTTATAGTTTATATCTATGTAATAATAGTCTTTGTCTGTATCCCATTCATAGTGTTTAACCTCTTTTTTATACAACTGCTCTATCTTTGTATCCGAATTTGTAATTATAGGTTTAGCATTTTTCTCTTTAAATCCCATGTTTTTGTATTCTTCCCACTTATCTTTTGGGATAATTCTCATATCATTTTCACTTGGTTTAGTATGTCTTGTAGGATTAAACGGTAATATCTCTACCCATTTCTTTTGAAAGCCCTTTTGTACATATTCAAATAATTCTTTTTCTTGTGATTCGTCACTTACTACGTTCTCAATAGCTTCTTTTAATGATACTTTAGTATCAAGTGGTTCAGGATATACTTCGTTTTCCATAGTCATAAAGTTCATTCCAACCTTATCCATTACATCATTTCTTACAGCAACAAAGAAACATCTTTGTCTTCCTTGAGGTGTTCCATAATCAGCAGCATTTAGTACTTTACCCACAGCTTCATACCCCAACTTACCAAACTCATTTACAATTCTATTAAAGTATTCTTTTGCTTCTCCCATGGTAATACCAGCTACGTTTTCGCCAATGATTACTTTAGGCATTATCTCTCCAGCAATTCTAGTAAACTCAAAAAATAAATCTTCTATATTTTCTACTTTTTTACCATCAGAATAAGTCTTGGTCTGATCCCAACCCTTCTCTCTTTTACCGGCCACACTGAACGCTGAACACGGTGGAGAGCCATCAAGTATATCTAACTCACCCTTTTTAAGACCAGCGGCTTTTAAAAAGTCTTCGCCGGTTAATTCTTTTATATCGTTTGGTAATACAGGAGTATTTGGGTAATTTGCTTTATATGTTTCCTGTGCTGCCTCAACAAACTCATTAACACATAATATCTTAGCACCTGCTAATCTATAACCGGTAGAAGAACCACCACCACCAGCAAATGTAGATATGACAGTAAAGAGTTCTTTATTAGAGTTATCGATAACTTCTTTTAGATAATATGGTGCGTGCATAATGTAATTATATCAGGTTTATTTAATAATGTCAATGTTATGTTTTTTTAATGATTCTCGCATTTTTATCTTTTTTCATTATATTCATCATCTTTTCAGCTTTATCATAAGCTCGTTTTAACTTAAATTTAGATACGTTATCTGTAAAGTTTAATCCAGTTGTGTGGTCGTGTTCGTGTTGAAATATACGACTAAACATTCCATCTAAATGAGCTTCTTGTAATTTTCCATTCTCGTCTTCATATTTAACTACTACTTTTCTAGGTCTTTTTATAGATAAGAATACAAAGGGAAACGTTAAACAACCCTCTTTCATTAGTTCAGTTTCTTTACTACTTGATATAATCATAGGATTAAAACAAGCCATCTTTAAACCACTTTCTAATTGTGGGTGATCTCCTAGCACAAACATATTGAAAGGTAACCCAACTTGATTACAAGTTAAACCGATGCCTCCATATTTTTTCATAGTTGTAAACATTGAATCCGCTAGTTCTTTTCTATCTTTAAATCCTTCATCTTTTAACATATCATCATTAAAAGGAGCAATAGCTGATTGTACTCTTGGATCGGTAGGTGGTATTAATTTTAATTCTTTAGACATATTGTAACTTCGTAAAGTTGTGTTCCTTTTCAAATTTAATTATGTTAGTAAATTTATCAAATAATATATCTCCTTTGTGTGATATAATAAAGATGTTTTCAGTATCCATCTGTCTTACTATCTTAAAGAAGTCATCTGTTCCTTGACCATCTAAACTACTATCAAAAATTTCATCAAGGACCATTAGGTTTGTATTAGCACTATTCTTCATTTTAGCAATGGCACGCCAAGTAAACACTAGTGCCAAATCTATTCTCATTTTCTCACCCTCACTAAAACTATTATATTCAAATATATCTCTATAACGGCTCTTTACTGTTTCATTAAACTCCTCGTCTAAATTGAAGTTTATAAAGAAGTCCATAGATTGTAGATATTGATTTATAAGAGTATTCATAATAGGTAGATACTTTTTGATTATCTTTGCCTTAGCACCTTTATCTGAAAGTATTTCTCTTACAACATCTATGTATTTCTTTTCTTCTACTATCTTCTCTAATTCAATCTTTATTTTTTGTAATTCAGTTTTAAGTTGTATTATATGTTCTTCAACAGTGGTACTATCATCTTCTTTTCCTTCAAGTAACAATATTTCATTATGTAAACTATCACTAAACTTTTTTAATTCATCAATAGAGGTATTGAGTTTTGACATTTCAATGTTAGTTTCATACATCTTTTCTGATATTTTATTAAAGTCTTGTAATTGACCTTCTACTTTTGATATCTCTTTTAGTAAATCCTTCATACCATCATTCAAAGTTACAATTTTGGCTTTCTCATATGTTTGTTTTTCACTCCTAAATTCAGTTTGTATCTTTTGAGTACAAGTAGGACAGTTATCGTTTTCTTTAAAAAAATTTAAATTGGCTTCATGTGTTACTAGATTTTGTTCTATTTTAGTTTCTAGTTTTTCTAATTGTTTTAGTTTACTTTCAAACTTATTTTTATCTTTAATAGTTTCTTCTAATTTTATATAATCTGTATCTAATCTTTGTATCTTTCTTAAATATTGTTCTTTGGCATCAGTATTTTTTTCTAGTTTTTGCTTCTTAATATCCATATCGCCAAGACTTCTATTCTTTAAGTTCTCAAAATGTTTTGTTTCTAATTCATATTTTGATTCAATTAGATCACATTGATGTCTAGCTTCATTAATTTTTTTTGATAAAGCAGTTTGTTGATTCCTAGTCAATATATCCATATGAGATAAAACTCTTATATCTAAAATCTCCTCAACAACTTCTCGTCTATGTCTTGGTCTCATTTGCATAAACGGTTGGTATGATGATGAACCTAATACAGCTATTTGTTTAAATGCTCGGTAGTTTAATCTTAATATTTGATCTTCTAAAACATTTTGATAGTCTATACTTGAAGCGTCTTGATTCAATAATACACCATCACTATAAATTTCAAATATACTAGGTTTAATACCTCTTACAACTTTAAATGATTTTGTACCAATTTGAAAATCTATCTCAGCACGAGTATCTCCATTGTTAATTGTATTTACTATTTGTTCTTTTTTGATTTGTCTGAATGGTCTATTGAATAGTGCAAAACAAATAGCGTCTAATAGTGTTGATTTACCAGAACCATTAGCTCCAATCAACAAGGTCATTTGAGCTTTAGTTAAATCAATCTCAACAAAGGTATTACCTGTTGACAAAAAGTTTTTCCATTTAATTTTTTTAAATATAATCACCTCTCAATAGCCTCACTAAACAATTCTTTTATAGTTTTTTTAAGTTTTTGTTTATCTAATTTAGTATCAGCTTGTTCTACATAATTACCTAGAAAGGTTAACGTATCTTCCCCTTGGTCAAGTATATCTTCTTTTATACTTGTTGTTATATCTGTAGTTAAATCTTCTATAATATTAATTTCATGTACATTAATTGTATTATGGAATCTATCAATTAAGTTATTAAACATTTCTTCATTTGTTTTATTAGTAACAAATATTTTTACAAATGTATTTTCAAAGCTTGACAAGTCTTTTTTAGAATAGTCTTCCTCTTTATCATTGTAAATTAACTTTCTATGTATTCTAATTGGATTAGGTACTCGTAATAGTTCTCTAGTATCTGTATCAAATATATGAAACCCTTTTGGACACTTGTAGTCAGACCATGTAATTTCATATTGATTACCACAATAATATATTTGTCCATCATCTGATTTTTTATGAAAGTGTCCAGATATAACTTTTTCAAATCTTTTAAATGTTGACTTATCTAATCCTTGATTGTTGTATGTACCATTATGCATCTCAAAGCCTTTAATCTCTAAATGACCCATAGCAATTTGAGCTTTACTATTTTTTATTTGTTCTTTAGAGTGCTCTAAATTATCATCACAAATCCAAGGTATCATTAAAATATCTAAACCATCAAAATTAACAGTTGTTGTTTTAGAGTAAATCCAAGGTTCATTCTTACCATCATATGTTGTACACAATTCTGTAATTGAGTTTACGTCATTTGTATTTTTGTAATAAGTATCATGGTTCCCTAATATGATATGAGTATCTATACCCTCTTGCCATAACCTTTTCATAAACCTTTGTCTAAAAACATGAGCTGTTTTAAAGTTGATAAACTTTCTTCTATCAACAACATCACCTAAATGAATAAGAGTTTTTATATTGTGTTCTTTAAGATATGGGAAAAACAATTCCTCATAGAAACGCATAAAGTAATCCAAAAACGCAGGACTATCGTTTCTCGCACCGAAGTGTGTATCATTTAACAAAGCGATTTTCATAATTTAACCAAAAAATTTAAGAGTAGCTTTAACTTTAGCTTTCTTTTTAACAGTCTTCTTCTTTTTTACAGGTTCTTCCATTCTTATATTTTTTTGTAAGAACTCTCTAAATTGATTTGTAAACCCGCCATCTTCATGTGGTTGTAAAGTCATATCATCATAATTATTATCCATAATAAGTTTATGTTTAATTGTGACTTGTTTCTTTTCTTTTTGGATTCTTCTGATGAAGGCGTAATAGATTATTTGAGTAAAATAAGCAAAAGGATTATTTGATTTTGCTGGATCAAAGTTGTCCAAATATTGTAAACAATTTTCAATACCATCACTAATCATATCATCTCTAAATGTGTAATTAATGAAGTTAGGTCTGAACGATAAATGATTTGCAATCTTTAGAAAACAACTACCAATATAATTACTCACTAATGGTTTATCTTTTTTTTGTTTTTTTGATTTATTTACTTCTTTTTTGTAGGCTGTCATTGCCTCTAAAAAGTCTTTGTTATTTACGTAATGTTCTTTTTTTGCTGCCATAATATTAATATACTACACTTTGTTGTTTTTGTCAATGTTCGTTCAATATAATAGTAAAAAATTACTTGGTAATAATTTTCAAATCAGTATTGACTTTTGCTCAAAAATGCTTATAATAGAGCTTGTTGAGCGATGATAAGAAATAGAGTCAATAGAGTTACTAGTGAACAGTTCCGTTATCATCATAATCTTCATTAAATATTTCATTCAGTTCTTCATTTTCATCATCAGTTAATCGTCTTCTCTTATATTGTTTAGTTTTAGGAATTTCTTTATTCGTTGAGTAGTCTTTAGCTACGTGGAAGTAGCTTTTAATCATTTCAACACCAGCGTTAGTGATAGTTAATATCTTATCTTTAGGGATAGTAATAAGTTCATCTGGCGTATAGGCAGCCCACTTTATAAGTGCTACATAATCTTTGATACCTACCGGAGTTAACTGTGGTATATATTTTAATTGAAACGGTTTTTCTAATCTTAACAATTTAGAATTCTCACCTAATTGTAACTTAGGTAATACACAAACCACATCATCACCATTAATAAGTTTAACTATCTTTATAGGACTGTCTAATTGTTTTTCTATCATAATACTATTTATCTAATTCAATATTGTGTATTTCATATTCAAAGTCTTCACTATTATAAATGCTGATTCGTTCCTTAAAATGAGCTAAAGTATAGTTATCTTTATTGTTGTAAGATATATCATCTGCGATATCATATAAAGTAGCTGATGAATCATTATCTTTCAGACGTAATCCTCTACCAATACTTTGTAAATTTCTTATACGGCTCTTACTAGGGCTACTAAAAATAATGTTGTGTAAATTACGAATATTGATACCAGTAGAAAATGTACCGTAACTTGCGATAATAATGGCGTCTTGACTTTGTTCTGTGATTTCTCTAACTTGTTCTCTTGCATCTGCTTCTACTCCTCCATGGATATAAAATACTTTTCGATCTCCAGCCTTTTCTTCAATTAACTCTTTGAGTATTTTACCATGTTTTTCCACATATTGAAATAGACATAAGGAGTTACCTTGTAAAGATATGCATAAATTTCGTATGTATTTATTCCTTTTGGTATTTGAAACAAGATAATCCATTTCTTCCTGATAAGACTTATCTTTTAAGAAGTGTCTAGCTGTTTTATCATGTTGTAAAACTAAACACATAATCTTTAGTGCAGCAAGTTGTTTCTTTGCCATCAATTCACTTGTAGATACGACTTTATTAACTGTACCAAATAATCCTTCTAATACTAACTTGTGAGTTTTTGTTCCATCAAGTGTACCTGTTAGACCGATTCGATATTTACATTTCTCTAGTTTTGTCATCAATTTAGTTAATGACATAGCTTTAAATAGATGAGCTTCATCTCCTATTATCATACCAAATTTATCAAACCACTTCTTAGGTAGATTATAAATGGATTGCCAAGTAGATATTATAACTCTTTTAGTTGTTTCTTTATCGTGTCCTTGATATATTTTATGTATGTTTCTTTCACTATTGTAGCCATAATCTTTAAAATCTTTAAATAATTGTTCCACAAGTGAAGTAGTTGGTACAATAATTAGTATTCTATCTTGTTTTGTATTTTTTAATCTTAACAAATTAAAGATCACCATAAGATAAGCAATAAGAGATTTACCAGATGCTGTTGGGGATACAAGTAAACATCTATCTTGTTCTACCGAATATTTAAACGCTGCCTTTTGATAATCTCTTACTTCGAAAGGTAATTTAAGAGCTTTGATTAAGTCTTCTACCTTCTTGTCATCTACTTTATTGTGTTTTATTTTAGTACCATCAACAACGTGTACATCATTATCTTTACACCAATTAATAATATAAGGATATAATCCAGCATATATTTGACCAGTTGCATATGAGAATAAACGTATCTTACCGTCCCAGACTCTGTTACGGTATTGTGGCATGAACTTATAACCAGGAACTTCGAAAGTAAAAAATGCACCTATCTCTCGTCTAATATCAGCATCAGCTTCTACTTTAAGATAGACTTCATTTACCTTATCAATAATAATATAACGAGTAAGGGACATTAGATAGCGCCACTAGTAAATTTTCTCCAATCAATAGCATTCTTTATTGTAAAGCCACGATTTGCTATTTGTCTAATTGTTTTATCTAAAAAATCTACTGTTGTGTTTAAGTAATCTACTTTCTGTTTTAATTTTTGTAAATCTATATCTGCAAATAGATATTTGTCAACATCTGTTTTAAGTAATTTGAAACCAAATGGTTTATCAATATACACTTGAGGATTTGCTTTACCTGTGTAATATTCCCACTTTTCTCTTTTTAAAATATTGTATTCAGTTTCACTACGACTTAACATTAATTTATACATTGTTAAATGTTTTAAAAATTTGTTATGTAGTTGTGGGGTTTTTAATGATTCTAAATCTAATTCAGTATCATTTATTTTAAGGTCCTTATCAGCTAACTCTTGTAATTCTTCTAAGGTCATAATATATCTCCATTTTATAATTCATTAACTATTTAGTAGTGTTAACTTGTAGTCACAGTTGATGCTGAAGCTCCGGCTAACGCAAAATCATATATTGTATAATTAAACGAAACTGTTGCTGTTAAATAATCAACGTCAGCGGCTTGTTGATTATATTGTAATCCAGTTACTCCTGTTGGATAAACATCTCTGAATCTTACTTCTAATTCAGCGTTATTTTTACTGGATAATATTGTTAGAGTAGCATCTGAATATATACTACCAACATCAGTAGCTCCATATTTAACTTTACCTATTTCAGTACTTACTGATGATGAATTTCTATTAGGAAATCTATCACTACCAGAAGATACTAAATTTCCAAATTCAGTATGATCTCTAGGGAAACCTAATCCAACTAACCAACCATGAATTTCTTGGAAGTTCTCTAAATTTTCATCTACTAAAAAGGACATTTGTAAGGGTTCATAAGTTAACTTCTCACCCGGTAATGGAATATCTTTTAGTGGAGTTGCTTGTATGGGTGAACCCCCTAAATTAATACCAGGTATATTTACTGCTGTACAAAAGTATTCTACTTTTGGTAGTTTAACTATACTAAATTTAAACTGCGTTGGTGACGCATAATCTAGTTTAGTGGGTTGACGTAATAAAGAATTTGTAATTGTCATAATACTATTTATCTACTTCTTTCCATGACTTTTCATCTTCATGAGCTCTTTTAATTGACTTACACTCACTAGGATTAAACATACACCCTAATACAACGCCCATAGAGCCATCATATACATTGGGTTCTATCTTTTTCGTTACATTTGTACTCTTTATACAAGAAACCAGTAATAGAATTGTTGTGATTAAGACTAGTGATATTTTCATGTTAGTATTTAGTAGATACAAAAAAGGCGAGGTTTTTAGGCCCCGCCTTTTTAGATATTGTATAAACAACTATTACATTAAGTTCGCAACTTGAACTCTTCTGTAGTATCTGTTTGAGTTAGCTGAACCAGCGTTATCAACCGCAGTAGCAGCACCAGACTGAGCGCCTGTTTCTGCGAAAGGATTAGCAATAAGACCATATCTAGTCTTAAAACCAATTTTCGGTTGGAACGTATCTTGGCCAACTGCTCTAACCATTTGAAGTGGCACATAAGGACAATAGAACATACCAGCATCGTAAGGTGAAGTTCCTTTGTATCCAACTACGAAAAACTGTTTACCAGTATTGTTCGCACTGTATGGATCAATATATACTTTAAATCTACCGTTTAATACACCAGCAAAAGTATTACCAGTATCGTCAACGTTTAGGTTATTGTTTAATGCAGGAGTGTAATCTAATACACCAGCCATTTGAAGCGCAGATGCAACATCAGAAGAACAGATAATCATATTACCTTTTCCTCTTCTTGTTCTCTGTGCAATAACATTAGCTTCTCTTTCAACTTGGAACATTAGTCCTTTGAATCTCTCAACTGACCATCTACCATTTGAGTCAGTATCTAAATCAAAGATACCTTCTGTAGTAGTATTTACTGTTCCTGTGTTAGCAGATGCACCTTTTTCAGCATTGATGTAAACTGTTCTTACAACTTCTCTGTTGATTTCCGAAAGGATTTCAGCAGATAGAATATTTGCAAGTTCTGTTTCAGCATCTAAACCGTGGATAGCTTTTAAATCTTGAGCTAATTCCATAGTGTATTCAGCTTTAAGAGCTCTACTTCTAGCAGTTACTGTAGATTTCTCGATTGAGAAAGCCATTTCAGCAAACTGATTAGCAGTAGCATCACCTAATGCCTCAGCCGTAGCCGTAGTCATACCTTCAGATTTTTTATACGTCCCAGGGGATGCATCATTTAAAACTGATGGGTTTGTACCAGAGTGACCACCAGCAGTTTGACCTGCAGTTGAGTCAGCAGCAGCATTTCTTCCAGAGAAATCAGTATCTGCTTCATCGAACATAGCTTCTCCGCCAGTTTTAGAAGTGTATCTTGATCTCATTGCAAAGATAAGGCCTACTGGGCCTGTCATTGGTTGAACGCCAGCGATATCGTAAGCGATAAGGTTAGGCATTGCTCTTCTTACTAATGAAATTAAAATTGGATCCCAATTTGCAGTTCCACTAGTGTTGTTTGTAGGAGCAGATTCATTTAAGAAAGCTTGATCCTCTTTTTGTGCTCTTTCTTGGTTTTCCAAGATTGTAGCTGTAACGGCTCGTCTGTAAGAATCCGTGATCTTTGGAAGATCAGGGTGTTCTAGGACTGGCTGCCATTTTTTTTCGTAAGTTTCAGATAAATACATTATCGTTCTCTCCCCTATATTGTTATTTGTTAGACAATTTAATGTCTTTTGTTTTACTTATAGCGGCGGTATAAGCAGCCATGCTTTTATTTAGATCAACTGAATCAGTTAATCCATCGTTTACCGCTACATCATCTACTTCTTGTGTACTCACTTCTTTTTTAGCACCAAAATAGCTTTCTTTAATAGTAGCTACTTTAGTTTTAAAGTCTTCCTCATTTGTAAACTCAACTTCTTCAGCAAGTTTGTTAAATTTTTCTTTAGCAGTGTCAGCTAAATCAGAAGACGATTCATCAATGATGTCTTGTCTTACTAATACGCTTTTTGCTGAGTTTAATTCAACATTCTTTTCGATTTGTTCGTTAAGTTTCTTCTCAAGGTTTTCTATTTTAGAAGCTTGATCTTCAAGTACGTCATATTTTTCATCTGGAACATCAATGTAATGATCTTCAAATAATTTTTTAAGACCACCTATGAAATCCTCAGCTATTTCGCCCTTGATTCCTCTTTCAATCGCTAGTTTATTTTCTGCCATCCATTCTTCGATAACATAGTTCATGTATGAGTCAACTTTCTCAACTAGTTCGACTTTAGAAGCTTCTACTTCTTCTTTTAACTTTTCTTCATAAGACGCAGTCAATTTTTTCTTTGCTTCTTTAACATTTGCGTTAACAGCAGCTTCGAAAATTGTTGCAGCCTTAGTTTTAAACTCTTCAGATAAGTCTTCATCTTTAGTTAAAGCGGCGACATCAGCAGATACGTCAATAAAATCATCTTCTGATTCTTCTTTAACATCTTCTTTGTCGTCTTTTTTAGTAACATCTTTTCCAGATTTTTTTAATGCATCTAGAGCAGCTTGTGGCATTTCGCCTTCTTCAACTTCTGTTTTTTTCTTATCGTCTTTTGCTTCTGAATCGTCTTCCTCTTTCAATTTTGGCATTGCGTCAGCAGAACCAGCATGTGCTTGAGGAGCTTGTCCAGAAACAGTCTTAACTTTTTTTGTTGCGTCAGGGTTGCTGTCTGTCGGTTTAACAACAGGTGCTCCTAAATCTTCAGCATCATTTTTCAGATGTGTAGGTTCAGCAGGAACAGCGCCTCTTTTAGGAGCATCTGCAGATGGATTTGTTGCCTCAGCCACTACTTTTGCTTCTACCGCCTCAATATTTTTTGTTTCGGCCATTAGAAATCTCCTTTTGATTTATAAACGTTTATAAATTTCTCTTGTACAGATATTTATAAGATTAGAGTTTTTTAAGAAATGATTCAAAGATTTTTAGTTTAGTTTCTTCTAAACTTCTTTGTTTAGCAGCCCGTACTTGTTGTTTCCAAGCCTCTAAATCAACCTGTTTAAGTATACCATTATCCCAAGTCCACTCTCTACTCTCCATAATACCTTCAACAAAGGCGTCTGGCGCAGAGGGGTCAGCAACAATATCAGCTGCTGTGGCAAGATAAAAGTCATCTTTAACAAAGTTTATACCATTTCTATTAATAATCGAACCCATACCTCTACTAGAAACCCCTAGTTGAGCACCCTCGTCAATAAGACCTTTTACAATCTTACCATAAGGTGTGTCCATTATTTTCGCTTCACCAATAAAATTATCGCCATCAGGTGTTAATGATTTCACCATATGACAAACTCTCTCCAAGTTTACCGTTGGTCCATCAGGATGTCCTAACTCGCCAAAAGCTCTATTTTTATTGATAAATTCTTTTGTATATCTATTCACTTCTCTAACCAAGATTTCTCTAGGATAGACTCTTCCATTTTTATTTTTAATATTTGATTGTAAGAATACACCCTTAATCTTATACTCTTTTTTACCGTTTTTTTCCTCGATCAGGTATTCGGCATTTTGTACTTCTTCGGATATTAGTTTCATAAATTCTCTCTCTTTGTAATATTTATAATATTTTTTACCTAAACTCTACTATAATCGTATAATTATCACCATTTACAAAATTCTTTGTGGATAGTAAAATATCACCTGTTGGTGTTGTTGCGTTGTTTGGAATTTCGTTTCCTGATACTCTTAGGTCCCAATAACCTTGACCTGATAAAAGTAATGCAGTGGAATCAGTAGTACCGTCCCATAGTAGTTCTATACCAGACTTGTTATTGTTAGTATTAATTGAATACCAAATTTTAGATAATTTTCTAGTACCATCTTCAGTCATAAAGGTTGTTGCTGATGCATCAACTTTGTTAACTAAAGTTTCTCCAGTACCATCTGATAAGTTTGTAAGTTTAACTACATACTTAATACCAGAAGTATCTGTGATTGTTTGTGTTGTTACTGTATCAGCCATATTAACTTCTAGGTGATCCTACAGCAGTTACTTTTGAAGTAGCTGATGTAATTTTATCATCTGGTGCTTTTTCTATAATAACAGAATCTCCTGCAGCATGTAAATAAAAATTACCTAGTACAGTACTATCTAATGATCTTACTTCTCCTGTTACTGTTCCAGCAGTTGCAACAACTCTAACGAATCGTGCTTTACCAATATTATTTAAACTTGGATTGGTTACTACCACTCCTTTTACTATCAAAGTTGTCATTTATTTTTCTCCTAATTGTTCTAATGTTTCTTTATCAAAATATTCATAAACTGTGTTTGTATCTATATTATGAAAACTTGCTACTTTTGTTACAGCGTTATCAACCTTTTGTATAATATTTCCAGTTTCTTTTTCTACTATTTTGAAAAAGTCTGTAATTGCTTCTTTCATTAATGGAGTTAATCCATTAAATGATTTAGAATCGATTAAAAGATTTTCTTTTACGATACTACTGATCTGCATTATCATCAGCTCCAACAGATAAATCAAGTTCTGCCTCACCATCCAAACCATCTCTAGCAACTACTTTACCAGATTGAGTAAAAGTTCCAACATCAGCAACATGAGGTTTTGGGTCACTATGCGGTTCAGCTTCTATTCCATTAAATAAACTACTTGCAATTTCTTTTCTATGATTGTCTAAAGAGTCTCCTACTTTAGCTCGTAATGCATCTTTGAATGCATCTCCAGCTGAAGCATTATCACCAGCTTGAATTTTATCTATAAAGTTTTTTACTTCATCACTCATTTGTTTCTCCTATATTTTCATCATTGTTTGATACTTGAGCCATTGGGTCTTGGATAATACCAGTTTTAATTTCTGTTTTAATTTGTTTATCCATAGTTTCAATTTCTCTATCATTTTGTTTTAATACATTTTTTCTAATATATTCTACTGAGAAAAACTTACCTACGTAATCTCTCATCTCATTTGCTAAGGCTAATCTTTCTCTTAACAATTCAGTCTGTTTCAATTCTGCGAAATGACCATCTTGTAGAAAATCATATTGTAATGTATCTCTAATTGTATACCAATCTGTTTCAGCGATAATACCTTTTAAGACTAATTGTGTTCTTAAAATATCATTGAACAGTTCAGTAAATTTCTTTCTTAATCTTTGTACAAACTTCGTAAATTTCAATTCATCTCTTGTAATTTCTGAAGCTCTACCTAGATTAAAACCCGAAGATGATTCTAAACGACTTACAGGAACATTTAGAGAACGATATAATTTTGCTCTAAAATATTCTACGTCAGTTATCTCACCTAAGTTTTGACCACCCGGTAATGTAGTAATATCTGTACCACGACCACCTTCTCTACTTGGTAACCAGAAGTCTTCCAACATTGACATATAGTTTCTATCATCTCTGATCTCACCTGTGTTTGCGTCATAAACTAACTTGTTTCTATAACGAGCCATAACATCTCTTAAATATTGTTCAGCTTTTACTTTCGGTAAGTTACCTACATCAATCTTAAATATTCTTCTTTCAGGTGCTCTAGCTATACGATAGATAACCACAGCATCTTCAATCATTCTTAATTGATTAACTGGTTTGATCGCCTTATGTAAATAAGACAACACCATGTTTTTGTTTTGGTCAATTAATCCTGATGGACAGAAAGCTATTGTATCAGGTGCAATCTTCATACCACTTTGACCGGTAGTACCAGATAGACCTCTTTCATTAAATAAAAAATATTCAACAAATTCATCTACAACAGCAAGACTATTCAACGCTGATGGACTAGGTACATCAGGTCTTTTCTTTCTTACTTCTCTAATCTTTTTGATTTTACGTGGATCAAGGTATTTTAATTCGGTGATACCTTTTTTAGGACTTTCTCTATCAATAACTTTTTGATAGAAAATTCTTCCGTCAACGTACCATCTTCTAAAAATATCATGTCCCTTTGTATTGAAGTTTAATAATCTTAAAACTTCTTGGAACTCGTCTTCTATTTTTCTTCTTATATCTTTTCCATAAGGTAAATCTATTAGATTAACTCTTACAGCATCTTTCAACTCATTAGCCACGATAGCTTCATTAACAATATCTTCTATTGCCATGTCACACTCGGGGTGTATTGCGATTTCTCTATATCTACGAATTAAGTCCTGCTCTGTTTTAGCAGTACCTTCCATATCCAAGTACGAACCAAAGTGACCACCAGCGGAAACAGTTTGTGTACCGTCATCTGCTTGTGCAGTCGCAAAACTTTGTTTTGGATCAGCTTGTTTCTTTAATCGTGTTATCGAGAAGCCAAATAATTCAGCCATAATATTCTCCTGTTATACTACTACTTATACAAGTTTTGAAAGGGGGTTTTTACGCCCCCCTTAAAACTATTAAGTAGTTGTATTAGTTTCAAAGTATTGGTACTCAAACGTAACTTCAAATTGTTCAATCGCAGTTTGTTCGTCATAGTCTAAACTGATTGCTCCTATTGAAGTTGGGAAAGCACCTCTCAATGTGTATGATTTAATCGTATTACCGTTTCTGTCAAGATGGTCTAAAAACGCATCCACTTGGTAGTCAACAGGATTTGTTAATCCTTCATTATCAGTCATATTATTGATACCATTCTGCCATCTTTCGAAAGCATTTCTTAACTTAAAGTTAGTATCATTGTATGCTGTAACCGACCAACTAGGGATAGTTCTGTCTCCAGCTATTTTAACAGCTCTTCCTCTAAAGGGAACAGGAATAGTTCCTACTTCCATAGATGGAATTGATGTTGCCCGACATAAAAACGCCAGTTCTTCTATTTCTCCACCAACTTGTGCGTAACCAGGGAAAGGCATTGTTACCTTAAACTGATTGGCTCTAGCGCCACCGCCAGCAAGTTTAGCTTTGAAGTCATTTATATTTGCCATGATTTTATTTCTCCTTCTCTACTATTAACCTGCGACTTCATCAAATGAAACGCCAGTTCTTGTTGCGATAAATGATAGTGTTATAAAGTTGATTGATCTTGTTGGTTTAACAAAGATTTCAGCTATAAACTCATTTCTATCAATGACCTCGCCTGTGTTGTTAGTTTCATCACATACTACTAAAAAGTCTGTGATACCTCTTCTGCCTTGAACTTCACGTAAGAATGGTTCGACAATATTTCTAAAGTTCGCTCTTGTGAATTCATCATTGAACTCAAACAATTGGAATTTAGAAGCAGTTGCGATAGCCTTTTCTAAAACAATGAAAAGTCTTCTTACATTGATTCTATCAAACGCAGATGGTGATGATAATCCAGTTTTGTCACCAAATAAGACTGTACCTTGTCCTGGGAAAGAAGCAACGGGGTTGACTCTCTTAGGATAAAGTTCATCTCTTTGTGATTTAGTTGGATTGTATGCTAGTTTAACAGCACCTCTGATAATACCTCTGTTGAAACCAGCAGGTGAGTACCAAGAGTCTGCAACTAAATCAGTTCTAGCAGCTAGACCAGCTGTATCACCGTTTAGTGGAACATATCTATATACATCATTGTATCTGTCGTATGCATATTTGTAACCACTATCGAATAGAACATAACTTGATGATCTAATCAAATCAAAGAAACCGATAACGTTAGTTGTCTGAGTATTTGAGTTTGTGATATTAACTACATCTGATCTTTGTGGAGAAGCAAACACGATTGCATCTTTTCTATTTTCTGCAATAGTAATAAGATTATCAACGTGAGTTGTACTTCCACTTGGACCTGCAATAATTAAACCAACATCAACTGTTTCAGCATCAGCAAACTTTGTATATGCTGTCTGTAGTTCACCATCAGTTACAGTAGATCCTGCAGTACCACCCGTAAGTGATTCTAGCACTGGATCAGTTACAGCAGTGAAAGTAATTCCTGTTGCTGCACTTCCCCAATTGGTTCCACCTGTGTTGTGGTCCATCCAGTAGATGTAGTTAGATTTATTTTTGATTACTGTTGGGTAGTAATTGGTATCTCCTTGAGGTGTCTTAGCGTCAGACGCTTTAGACATTTTAGAAAATACTTCAAGTACTTCTCCTGGAGTTCCTGAAATAGCACCGTCTTCGTCAACGACTACAACGTGTATTTCATCACCAGAACCTGATCTCTCAGATGTCCATGGTGAAGTTCCTGGAGCGCCATCAACAGCGTCATAATATCTCCATTTTCTTTTTATATGTGCGTTGTCAGTAATAACTCTTTTTAATCCACCCGATCCTCTTGGGTGTTGAACGATTGTTAAAGCGTTAGTATTAATTGCTGTTACTCTGTATTGTTCGCCATCATCAAAATCTGATGTAGAAGCTGTAGTAGAAAATGAAACAATGTCTCCGACATTGAATGCACCGCCTAAATCAGTTTCAATAGTTGTGTCTCCTACTGCTACTGAAGTATCGTCAACTAATGTTGCTGATATTTCTTCAAAAGCTTGACCTGATGGACAAGTTGAAACTAATAAACTATTTCCCCATGTTCCAGCTGATCTTGCTGCGAATGTTCCTATAGAACCTTGTCCTGTAGAATAATTGTTTTCATAAGCGTCATCATTACTTACTAGAAGTCCTGTTCCACTTGATGTTGCGTTTAATAATGATGTATTGGTTGCCCGTACTACTCTTAATGCGTTAGAGTATTGTAAGAAGTTAGCTGCGCTGAAAAAGTACTCAAAATTTGTTGAGTCGGGTTTTCCAAACGTATCTACTAATTCTTGTTCACTAGAAATTGATACGATTTCGTCAACTGGACCTTTTGCGAATTGTCCCGCAAATGCTCCGATTGATGTAGAGACCGCAGGAATTACTCTGCTTATATCTTTTTCTTGTACGAGAACACCTGGTGATACTTGAAATGCCATAGGGTATTTCTCCTGTTTAATTAGTTATTATATTTTTTAATTTCATCAAAAATCGTAAGTTTTCTTACGCCCATATTCAAACTTTATCAGTTGTAGATATTTATAATAACAAAAAAGTGTAGTTTATTGACCCTTTCTTACGACAGGATACCATCGTGTTCCATACTCGTCAATCGTATCTTCATTTTCGGGTGTATTGATACCATCATCTACAAACCCAAAAGGTGCCATATCTTGTTCTATTAATTTTTGATTCTCTACATACATTTGATTACGTATATTTGAATCCGACAATTCTTTGAAATAGGGTTGATTAGAGAGCCAGCCAAATATAACTAAACACATAACCAAGTCATCATTTTGTCCTTCTTCAGCCTGCCAAGATGACCCTTTACGGGAAAAAGTTGACATTTCTTCAATAACATTGAAGTCATTGATTACAAGTTTATCACCCTCCACAAGCGTCTTAAAATTCGCACAACCAATCTTTTTTATCTGTTTTGTCATACGTATACCTAATGATGTACCACGACCTGAGAACATTGCGCCAAGTATTTGTCCAGCTCGACCCTTTTGTGTCGTCATCAATACGTTAGGATATTCTAACTCATAGTGTAATGCATCTGAAATTTGTTGACCTAAGTCATTGACTTCAACAAGGATATGAGCCTCATTGTATCCTTTACAAGCTTGTTCTACAATGTTTGGAAATACATAGGGTTTAATTTCATTATTCTTATACGTACACACAACTCTATAAGGTACTTGTTGAACATCTATAATTGTAAACGCTGAATAATCTCTACCAGTCCCTCGTGCCACGTCAACTGTACATACATAGAGTCCATCCTTCTTAGGTTTTTCAAACATATTTAATCCACCTTTAGATTGTAATGGTGTCATGTATGGTGTAGCTTTAATCTTTGGTCCTGATATTAAAGTATCAACTGAACCTAAAAAGTCACATTCAAATTCTTGTTGGAATTGCTCTTGACTAGTGTTTCTTATTGTTTCTTCTTTCCACTTTTGATCTCGACCAGGAACTTCTGACCAATGTACTTCAATAGGTATATAATCATTTCGTTTATTTTCTGCGTCTGTCCATAGTTTGTAAAACTGATTCATACCCATAGGTGTAGATACAATAATCATTTTTGTTTTATTACCAGATGAAATTGTAGGATAAACTGAACTAAAGAATTGCTGAGCGATATTCGCTGGTACGAATGCAAACTCATCAAGGAATATAATATTATATGAACCTCCCCGAATGGCACTTGAAGATGTGGCAGCGGCGACAATGGTTGATTTGTTTTCTAATTCAATATTACCTTTGTTCCAATTGATTACACCTTGTTGCATCCATTTAGGTAAATTTTCATAAGCAAGTTGTAGTCTTCCTAAGATATCTCTTGCAGTAGATGATTTGTTAGCAAGTAGTGCGATATTAGAATTAGGATTAAACAAAGCATAATGTAATAGATAAGAAATTGTAGTAGTTGATTTACCAGACTGTCTGGGTAGTTTACAAATTGTAAATCTATTATTGTGGATTGTTCTTACAATTTTTTTTTGAAATTCATACATCGCAAAAGGAATTAAACCTTTATCAAGCGATACAATTTGAACATAGTTTACCATAAAGTAAATAGGATCATCAGCACATTTTTGATATTCTACTATTTGCTCTTGTGTAAACTCAACAGGAGTGTTTATCTTTTTAAGATTTGGATTACCAAGATAGGCATCATTATTACTCATTTTTAGGTGTGATGTCTTTAGTTTCAGTATTTATATTTTTCTTTAACATCTTTTGTAGTTCAGCAGTAGACCCCACAAACAAAGCATTCTTAATAGTGTTATTTGCTGTTTTGGGTAAATCTTTTAATGCTTTAAGTTTTTTTTGTAAGTCTTGTAGTTTATCTACAGTATCGCCAACTTGTCCAATTAATTGACCAGCAACTTCATATGCTCTTGGGTGTTGACCTTCTCTAGCAATATCAAGGATTCCTTCAATTGCTTCTTGGCCTCTTTCAATTAGATTATAATAATTTTCTCTGCTGAAATTATAGTCGTTATCTATATCAGCTTTATTATCATCTTCTTTACGAAGTGCTACTGGTTTTAATTCTTGTTTAATAATTTCTTTTTTAGGTTCTTCTGGAGTATCTATTCCTAAAATTTCATTTACTTTATCTTCTAATTTAGTCATAATATATTATGTTTATTTATTTATTCATCTGAATCCGTAGATGGGTTGTATTTTTTACCATCTTCAAACTTTGTTATTGTTGTAGTAAATCCAAAATCATCATCAGCGTCTGCCGTAGTAGGGTTTGGAATTACTACAATTCTTTCTTCTCTCGCTTTGTTTGTTGTATCAGTATCTGTATATATATCAGATTGTACAGTTTTAACAACTTTTTGAGTTGATGCTGGTCCAAATAGATAAGTTTTTGCTGTGAAATTTAGAGTATAAACAACAGCTCTTCTAGTTGTAAAATCACCATTATAGCTATCTTCATAATTTACATCATTTAAAATGATTGGAACATCTCTCTTAATATCTAATTCAGGTATAGCATTAACAGTTACCGTATAGTCTGGTTGAAAGAATGGTAAAATTTGTTCTATGATTTGTAATCCACTTTCAGCCGTAGCAGTAAATACATTCAAAGTATAGCTCAGATTGTAAGGAACTGGAGTGTAATTAAAGTTTAATATTTTTCCATCTTTACCTGTCTTAACAGTTTTATACTTCTGCATTCTTGTAAGTTTACGACTTGAATCGTAACTGATACCTGTGATTTCAAAACTCATACGAGGTAATGTAATCGCAAATTCTCTTTTATTTAAATCGGGTTGTTGATCTAATCTTACTAAAAACTTTTCTTTTGGTGCATACGCTAACGGAACTTTAATAGCTTGAGTAACAGTACCAGCAGAGTCTTTTCTTTTAATTTGTATGTTATTGAAGAGCTGACCAAATGCAATGGTCATTCTTCTCATACTTTCGTTATAAAAATATTGTCCAAACATCTAAATATCTATATCTCCAAAAGGGTTACGTTCTGTAAAATCTAATATATCATCAGCTGTAGAAGCGGTATCAAAGCCAGCTTGACTATCTAAATCTAAATTATCAGCATATGTTGATTGTGTTTGTATGCTATAGTCTTCATTAATAAAGTAGTTAACTTCTCCTGAAGCACTATCATTTTCTAATATAACTGCTCCAGTTGCGCCTGTGTTTTCACTTATAGTTACAGTAGGACTTAATCCAAGATAACTTGAACCATCTACAGTAATGTTTATTTTTGTTAATACACCAGAAGTTAAAACACCAGCAGCCGCCGCTGTTACTGCGACACCTGTTCCACTAACTGCAACACTTGTTATAGAAGAAATATCCGTAATTGTAGGAGTAGTTATTGCTGTAATTCTACCATTGGTTAATGACACAGCTGCAGAACTATTTGTTTTAGTTGTAGTATCTGTTGCTACATAAATTAATGTAACAGTTGGTACTAAACTATAACCACGACCTGGGTTACTAATAGTAAATGAGGATAATGTACTACCAGATAAGTTTGCTGATACTACACCATTTATTGTAGCAGATGGTGCTGAAATTGTAATTGTAGGAGCTGTTGTGTATCCTTCTCCACCAGAAATAATTGGAATAGAAGTAACTTGGTCACCGGTAACTACCGGAGAACCTAACACGGCACTAAACGTACCTGATTCCAATGATGTTTGGTATAGTGTTTGATTTAATGAATATTTATCTTCGGCACCGTCAATCGCAGCAATACCTGTATCTAATTTTTCACTAGAGTATTCCCAACGTGTGCATCTTAATTTGTAAACAGGTAAGTTACCTAATTGAAAGAATGGCTCTTGATCTTGTATGAATTGTATCTCAAAAAAACTTTCCATCAGAGGCATATAAATAATATCACCTTCGTTAGGTCTTCCTTCAACTATCATTGTATGAGCACTATCAACTTGATTTTGCCATCTTCTTTTAGATATTATGAAAGTTGTATCTTCTCTTATCTCTAAACCAAATTTATTAATAATCTCTTGTTCGCCAGCGAAACCTTCTGTGGTTTCCATATACATTTCTAGTAAATAGGAATCATCAAATTTAGCAAGAGTGTCCTCTCCTAAAATTAAATCTCGATTAACTAGTGTTCGTGGTAAATAATAACAGTCTTGTCCGTAAATTTTTAAACCTTCAATGATTAAATCTTCGTAAAGTCTTTTCTCATTGCTGTTTCCAATACCTGTTCCACCTTGAAAATAATGATTTGTTGCCATGACATTATCCGATCATAAGAGGTTGTGACATTTCAAATGATTTTCTTATTTCATCTTCTATTTTTTCAATGTCAGTTAATGCTTCTGAAAAAATTTGTTGACCATTTAATGTAACGCCACCTAACATAGCAACTCCATTAAATTTAGATAAGTTTGAACCCCATTGTTTTTTAAACAAAGCAGTTACATATCTTTTTAAAATCATGTCATTATAAACGTCTGTGTAAACATTTGGATCTAATTTTCTATAACACTCTATAACTAAAAACTCACCAACGAGTAAATCTTCTTTCCAATCTTGGTCAATATATAATCTGTTATCGTTTTGATTAAATCTTATAGGTTTTTCTCCTACTAGAATATGATCTAAAAAATCTAAATGCCTCATTACAACATCATAGTTAACAACTGATGTTGAAGAAAAATCGTATAGATCGTTTAATCTCATTTGATATCTAACATCAAATAAGTTCATACTACCTTTTGAGGAGTATGGGAATATGTTAATAACGGAGATAACACTTTCAGGAACTACTATAAAACCATTACCTTCTTGCCAAGCAGATGTAACTGAATTTTTAGTTACTGATTCACTAGTGTTGGCTGTTATTCTATCGTAATCTGTTTGTGTATATTGATACTTTAAGTATGTTCTTCTAATACCATCATAATGATATTGTTGATAAAATTGTAATGCTTCGTCAATTCTATCTTCTAATTGGTCATCTTCTGCGTTAATCTCTATCACAGGTTTCCCAAGTGCCCTTAAAGCGTATTGTTTTAACTGTTCTCTGCTTGCTGGTTCTGCCATAAATTTCCTTAATTGG
>Ga0115000_10000492_pt1 | contig 36574 bp, 47 predicted proteins | sample ArcticOcean_MG_C_6_FD_89690 | JGI IMG/M metagenome (GOLD analysis project Ga0115000, IMG submission 89690) | Marine microbial communities from western Arctic Ocean - ArcticOcean_MG_CB8_128 | ecosystem: Environmental > Aquatic > Marine > Oceanic | place: Arctic Ocean: Canada Basin | collected...
ATGTGGATAACAGGTGAAGGGGATACTATATATGAATAGCATAGAGAACAATGCGCAATTGATATCATCATGGATAAGCGCAATACTAGTATGGCCAATAGTCATAGCCTTAATGATAATATCAATAGCATACTTATTGACCATAGGCCTAGTAAGTATAATGGCTAAAGCAATATACCTTTATACTATCAAGGACCAAGAGGAGGTGAAATGAATATAGCATTATCCTTTATATGCATTACGCTATTAGTTCTAGCCTGTGGTTACCTAGACCCATACAATGATAGCTGGTAGTATACATTGAAAGGATATCGGTGTAATACACCTCAGTACACCAGCCTAACAGAACATGTCCTTAATGATAGTAGTATGGTTATCATAGAACCTTTACCCTATATCGATACCATTACAGAACCTTTATAACAATTAATCCTATATAATAGTTATGTCTATACGCATAGGATAGATTGATAGGCCTTATCAGAGTCTTCCTATAGGACGTATTAGTGAGAGAGTATATAAATATATGTCGGTCTTCCTAATTTTTGCTATAGAAAAAAAAATACATAACAATTTAAACTGCAGTAAGGTAATCAACCTTAATAGCTAATAAGAGATCTAGGCGTAAAGGCCTCTATACCATGCTGGCTGGGAATAAGTTCATTAGACGTCCTGCATACAATATTCCGTATATCCTAATTAAATCAAAGGAATGTTTAGAAAGTTATTCACCCTCCGGCCATAAGAAGAGCAAGAAGATGAATATGCAAGATATGGTTGCGAGCACTTATATACATAGAGAGCATATACTATATATAGAGAGCATCCATATACCAGGGTAGCAGACCATACCAGACCGAACCTAGGCCATACCCGTACATAACCCCCCTATATACCCCATATAGCCCTATAACCACCCAAAGCAGCCCTAAACCACCTATATTAGGGGATATACCGGTTATTCTTAACATACCAGCCGATCTGTGGTGCTCTGGTGGGGCATTATATATTTTTATCGCGTTCATATATTTTTTGCTATAGAGACCATAAGCTGGGATTAGAGGCGATGCCTCCATGCTGATAAGCATGCAATAGCTTTATATGTTGAAACATATAATATGGACATATCGGGATTGAATATATGGATACACATATAAAGCAATGTTTAACCTATCATAAACATTTTTTTCGCTATATATATTATAAAAGACATTCTAATTGATACTGCATGCTTCTATAAGGGGAGAGGGGGTTAAATAGATGTTTGAGCAAATTCGGCTAGGTGTCTGCACTTCCTCCTAAACACATAACCTGGACATGAACATTCCACTATACCAGCTACATTCAATTGAACTTCATAGAAGCTATTACCTCTAGAGCTCTTTACCTTATATACCTTATTGCTCTCTATATTAAGGTTATTAGGTTTTTTAGCTTTATAAGGGTAATAAGCAATATCCTTTATATTAGGTGTTTCCTCATTCCGCTTCATCTTATACCAACCGGGCATGATATATCGTTCTCCATGGAGGGTCATTGTATAAGGAGGTATCAATCCACCATGTATAGCATATGTTCTCTTAACCACCTTACCGGCAATTGCAAACACATTGGCTAATACCTTTGGCATTATAATATAGGACTTAACCTACTCATGGTAACCGTAGTCATTACTGGCCAACCATTTTTCCATTCCTTGGTAGCAATATTTGCAAACTTTCTACCTAAATGTTCACTACCTTTAATAGTCATATTAAGTTCATTGATTGTACCAATCTCGGTTGTTCCGTAATTTGATGTATAATACACATCCATTCCTTTTCTTAATTTCATCTTCATTTGTTATTTGTTAGTTTCTATTTCTTTAAAGGTTTCCACAAAAGCGGTATCCCACTCATTCCTTGCTTTGAACTCACTATCTATCATAACCTGACAAACATTGATTCCGGTATCTCCTCTGAATCGAGGTTTCCAACCTGAGGCCTTCAACCTCTTTCCTTCTTCTATTAATGCATCTAATAATTTGCTCATAATTTCTACCTTTTTATTATATATAAAGATAAGGAATTAATCTCATATAACCTAATTTATTTCAAGCTTTTTTAACCTCACTTCCCTAATCTTTAAACCACACTATATCTTTTTTTACCACACCAATCTAACTACCACCATTTTCCTACCGAACCCGCCTGTAATCTCTGTCTCCTATATATTTATTAAAAAGAAAACCTTTAAAGGACTATATTATGAAAAAATCAGATCTAAGACGAATTATCAAAGAAGAAGTAATTAACATGATTCGCACTAAACCTATTAACGAAGCATTTGGTGATCCACTTGCTGCTAAACTATCTAAGTTAGGTGGAATGAAATCTAGCAGATGGCAGAACTTCTGGAGATCATCAGCTAAGACATATGACATTGCTTGGGATAAATTACCGAAAGGAAGTATCCGTAAAGTTCAACCTACTGATAAAGCTGCTAAGACAGGTATGGCATTCTATGTTATCAATTCAGATAAACCTAATCCATTTGCATCTAGCAAAGGATGGTCATATGATACTAACTTAAGAGGTCCAGCAGTATTAGCTGTTACAGTTGATAACAAGATTCAGTATTATGGAGCAGATAGAAGTGGAGGAACGCGAGGAGGCGGAATTGGTCCTAAAGGTGGATATAAACAAGGATCGGCAGTTGGTAAAGGTTCATATGGAACTTTGATGGTTAAGAAACTTAAGGAACTTGCTGATGATGTTTATGTATTTGATTTGGAATCTTATAGAGGTGGTACTACTGCATTGAAAGGTAACAGAGCTGAATTGAAGTTAGGTAAAGATACTTTCAAAGATGCTAAGGCATGGAAACAAGCAAACCTAAGAAGATACCAGGATATCATATCAGCGAGAGTAGGAACAAGAGACCAGGTAGATTCAATGGTTGCTAAAATAGTTAAAATGTCCAATGAGGCAGTTGAAGAAGCAATGGCATTACCTAAAATGGGAAGATATAACAATATACTAGCAACAGTTAATAATAATGAAATTGATCTTGAAAATGTTACAAAGGCAATGAGTAAATCTTTATATTATTATGGTGAGTATATTCAATTACAAAATGATACGGAAAAAGAAAAAGCAGCAGGTGGAGATGATTATGGAGGAAGAAGATATGAATATAACGATGACCGTATGAAAGCAAAGGCTGGAGATATCAAAAAGATATTGAACAAGTTTAAGTCAGGTAAATTGGATGGTTGGTATTAATGCCATCTAAAAGCAAACAACAGCAAAAGTTCTTCGGTGTAGTTAAATCTATGCAAAAAGGTGATATACCTAATAAAGGTGAAGCCGGAGATGTTGCAGATGATATGGATAAAAAAGAAGTAGATAAAATGACATCAACTAAACATAAAGGTCTTCCAAAAAAGATTAAAGAAATGGTATTACAAGAACTTGTTAAGGAATTGAAACTTAATGAGGTTAAGCCATTTGTTGATCCTAAACTAAAAACTAAACCTACAGACCCAGTACAATATATTGCAACTAATGATCATAGATATCCAAGTGAGATAGCATTTTTTGATACTAAAAAGAATGAGGTTGTATTCTTTAATATACAACGAAAAGAAGTAGAACGAGTATCAGTAGATAGATTAAATAGTACTCATTGGGTAAGAGATTATATGCCAGGATTAAAATATAATCAAGGTTTACGAACAGGTGCAATGGAAGGTAAGGTTAATGAAGCTGACCGTACAAGTAGTATTAGTAAACAACGTGCTAAAGCAGAATTGAAACAACAACTTAAAGGTAAGCGTGCTGATGGATTAGGTGACTATACAGCTATTGTATATGGTATGGATGGTAATGATAGAGTTGCATTAAAAAGTATGAATGATATTAATAACTATTCTAAATTTGAAATTGGTGATAATGAACATGCATTAAAAGAAGGGTTAGCAAGAGGCTTAAAACCTTTATTGATGATAGGTTCAACTATTAAGAAAAATGTAGGTGAAGATACATTAGTAGATTTATCTGATAAGTTTGATGAATTAGATGATGAAGATGCTGACAACATAGCAAGTCATCTAAATATGGCTATTGAAGTTATGCAAGATGGTTATGCAGGAGATGCTACTAAATCGTTAAAGCAATTCAATAAAGCATGTAAAGATGCATTAAGTGGAAAACCAATTAAATCAGCTTTTGAAAATGTTAATGAAGGTCAATTAACAGAGGCTAGTGCTACTGCATTAAAATCTAAATATGAGACTGCTATTAAGAAAGAACAACAGTTATCATCTTTAATGTTAGCAAACTTAGAAAAATATAAAGCAGCTAAAGCTAAAGGTGATGAAAAGGCAATTGCAAAGTTTACAAAGATTGCAGGACAATTGAGTCCAAAGAAAAAGGTAGCTAGTGAAAATGCAAATGCAGCATATCAAGCATATGAAGATGCAATTAGTGGATTGCATGCAGATGCTGAATTGGAATTGAAAGAAAGTAAATTAAACGAAGAAGACTACAAATATAAGAAATATGTTTCAAAGGCATTTGATAAAATAAGTGATGCAATGTTTGACTTTAGACATGCAATGGGAATTAAGCAATTGACTAACAAAGATATGAAGTTAAAGAAAAAGTTCGAAGCATTACAAGCAGGTATATTTGCATTACGAAGAGAAATGAAGTCTAAAGGTTTAACAGAAGGTATGTTAAACGAGATGGATATCAATGACCCAGTATTGATAGCAGTTAGAGCAAGAGCAACAATGATAAAGAAAAATAAAGATGAATGGAAGGGGTTTAAAAAACTTAGCCTTGATCAATATTGGAAGAAGCTTGAATATAGATCGTTTCTAGAAACTCAAATGAAAGATGCTGCTAAAGAACTTGAACAATTAGATTCTGAAATGAATCAAGATGCCGGCCAAAAAGGTGAAGATTGGACAGATGCTGATGCTAATAGCTATGGTGGTGATTTAGATAAGTTACAAACTAAAATTGAAAAATTGGCTAAACTAAAACTTAAGGTCAATAAATCAATAATGCATTATAGAACACATTAAAACATTTTTTAAACTTTCCTGGTAAAAGATTTGCCTATTTGAAATATATTCCTTATCTTTATATATAATAAAAAATAAGAGATATGAACAAATCAGAATTAGCAGGATTAGCAGAAGTAATCGGAAGTGTATTATTTTTAACAACATTATTTGGATTTTTATACATTGCATTATGGATAGGATGTCCATGTTAAATATATAGACTATGGCTAAAAAGAAAAAATTGAAAGTAGGGGATATTGTAAGTGCATGTTACCTAGGAACTCCGGAACGATGTGAAGTTATACAAGTAACAGATAAAAATCTTTATAAACTTCGCATGTCATCAGGAACTATATTACCAGGAGTGACTTGGTATTCATTATTAGATGCAAAAGAAAAGAAGACTAAGCCATGGTACATCAATGGTTACCTAGAACACAAACAAACTACTAAGTCCGATGAAGATCAAAATACCAGCCAGAACACTACGGATATTTCTGAGCTTAAAAAAGCAATAAAAAATCAAGAAAAGTTTGTAAAAGGTAAGATAGATAAGTAATATCTTCCTATCGAGCATATTTATAATAAATGATTACATTAGAGAACATATCAACAGGAGACGTTATTAACGGCGAAGAATTAGAGTTCTTTGTTGATGATGACACAGCTATTGGTGAAGTATATGTAGACGGCGATTTAATTTTTCAAGCATTAGATGTTTTGAATGATCACCAATTAGAACATGCTTTACATTTAGAATACAAACAAGTTGAAGATCTAGAGGGTATATTATCTGAGTTTAATCAATTCTAGCATATTTATAATAAATTAATTAAAGAGAACGTTATGACATCAAATGAGTTATTTACAAACATGAAAACATTATGGGAAGCTTTTGAAGAAAACCATACAACATTTACAGACAAAGGAAACAAGGCTGCAGCAACAAGAGCAAGAAAGTCAGTAGGTGAGATAAAAAAATTAGTAACAGAATACAGAAAAGCTTCTGTAGATGAATCAAAAAGATCTTAATGGACAAACTAGATTTAGTAAACAGAATTAAAGGGTTAGTTAAAGAAGAGGTATCATCGGTACTTTCTGAAAGAACTTACCAATATGGTGGATTACTAGATCCGGATGAGTTTGATCCAATTGATCCTGAGATACATATTGTAGGATTTGGTACAATGGCACGATCATCTTTAAGAAAAGAAATAGCAACTCGATTAGAGGGTGCGTTATCAACAGCAAAAGATGCTTCGGCAGGTGGTCCAAATTCATATGACAAGTATAAGTCACTCGAAGGAGTTTTAGAGGATAAAGGCGTCCTTATGCAACAAATTAAAGCCGAGGCAGAAATTGCCAATCAATTAGAACAGTTACGTATTAAGGGAGGTCGTCGATCGATTCCAATCCCAAAACAATTTTAAAGTTTTATTAGGTTTTACGAAAAAGTTTTATTATATTATATATAGTATTATAGATAAGTAAAAGAAATACGCTATGGGTGTAGCGTATGAATTTAGAGGGCTCCTTAAGGTAAAGGGACAATAGTGTCCAATTGAATAAAAGGAGAAAATTAATTATGAAAAAAACAATTTTAACATTATGCTTAATATTTGCAACGATAGTTGCAACTCAAGCGCAAACAAAAGGAGACTGGTACGTAGGTACTGGTGATATAAGTAACGTAGCATGGACAGAATGGGCAGTTAGTCCAACTGTTGGTTACGGAGTAACAGATAAAATGATGGTAGGTTTATCTGTATCACAAGAAGATTCAACTGTTGATATGTCGTATGACTTACATGCAAGATATTTTGTAAAAGGATATTTTGTATATGCGGCAACAAGTGGATTAGATACTGAGACATTAAGTCTTGGAGTAGGAAGAATGTTTACAATACACAAAGGTGTGTATGTAGACCCAAAAATCGTTTATAATACAGGAGCTAAGACAACAAACCTTTCATTAGGATTTGGTCTTAAGTTCTAAATATAATAAGCGAGCTCTCTAAACACCCCAAAACGACAATAATGTCACAAAACAAGTATGACAAATAAAAGAGGAATAAAATGGAAAATGTAATAAAATACATCACAGGATTCTTTGGTGGTTTAATGACTATCATGATGGCTGTATTACCAGTAACAATTCTTTGGACTATCTTAACAGGTGGTGCAGTATTTGGAATGGACGTAATTGCTAATTTATCAGCTCTTGTAAATTCACTAGGTAATGGTGGATTTGTAGGATTGATCGTATTAGTAATTGTAATGTCATTCTTTACAAAGAAATAAGTTTTATATATAATTGGAAAGGCGCTTAATGCGTCTTTCCTTTTGTTAAACATTTCTGGTAAAAAATTAGGTTATATGAAATATATTTCTTATCTTTATATATAAATAAAAAGGAAAAGAATATGAAAACTAGAACATTATTATGCTTGATTGCCGACCTATTAATTATAATTATAGCAATATTAATCTTTATTTAAAAAAAGCTTCAAAAAGATTAGGTTAATTGAAATAAATTCCTTATCTTTATATAGAATAAAAAGGGAGAAGATTTAGCCATAAGTAAATCAAAAATTAAAAATCACCAAATGATAAAAGAAAAGAGAAATTTAGAAAACCTCCATTTAATGTCCGTTAACCAATTAAATGAATTAAAAGCTCAAATAGATCAAATGATCCAATTGAAGCAACCAAGCCTAAGAGTAGGTATGAAGTGCGAAGTTGATTCACCTAGAGTAGCTGGAATGATTGGAGAGATTGTTAAAGTAAATAATGTTAAATGTAAAGTTAAATTTAATGGTAGTACATTTAATGTTCCTAAATCAATGATAATCTTAAAATAATAAAAAAATGATTAAAACAATTAAAGATTTTAAAATAGAGTTAAAGGGTGATCTAATTACCGTTTATAAGGATGGAGAAATGGTAATAGGTAAGGCAACTAGAGGTAGTACATCTAGTGCAGATTTTAAAGATATGTGTGAACAAGTTGAACGCCATATAGAAAAGAAAAAAAATAGTATAAATTAAAAATTAAAAAATGATAGTAAAAGAAAGAAATTCAGTAATAGAGATGGTAGATGTTTTAAAAAGAATAGGGCCAATGACAGAAACCGAAATCCATAAAGCGGCATTTGGATATGATAGAAATAGGGACGCCGGTTCAAATAAGAAGTATGCGGACATGTTACGAAGAGGTATGAAGAAAGGTTTTATTGATAGAATAGAATGGCCTTCAAATGCTATCTATTATGGTAGATCTAAGTTTATATATTTTGCAACCAGAACACCAGAAGTAGAATGTTCTATGGAATTAGATAATGCGATGTATAACGAATCTATATAATATGAGTGATAATAAATCAAAAGAATTCAGTCAGTCTGATGAATCATTAATTGCAAGACATAAGACTAAATTATCTAGTGAAATGAGCCTTAATCAAAGTAAAACAACTAAATGGGTTATATTTGATCTAGATGGGACTTTAGCAGATATAGAAAAACGAAGAGAAAAATGTACATACGTCCATGGTAAGATGGATTGGAATTGTTTCTTTGATCCAGATAATATTAAAATGGATAAACCAAAAACAGAAGTAATTATGATGGCGCAAGCATTAAAGGCCTTTGGTTATAAGATTGCAATATTTTCCGGTAGAAGTGTATCAACTATATTAGAAACTAAACAATGGTTAAGTGATAATGGAATTGAATTTGACCTAATAAAAATGCGACCAACGAATCATCCCTTTAAATTTATGCCAGATGAAAAGTTAAAATCTGATTGGTTCAATGAAGTATTTGTAGATCCAGAAGATATGGATGAATCAGAAGTAGTAGCAGTATTTGATGATCGCGACAAAGTAGTTAAGATGTGGAGAGAGATAGGCTTAACATGTATGCAAGTAGCACCAGGAAACTTTTAGTAAAAAAGTTATTAAAAAATTAGGATCTTTGAATAAAAGTCCTTATATTAAATATATTATAAATTAAAAAAATAAAAATTATGAGTTATTATGTAAGTAAGGTAAAGATTGCAACCGATACACCTAAGGGGGTTAAATGGCAAACGGAGACGTATTTAGTAAATGCAGTATCAGTTACGCATGCGGAATCATTAGTAGTTGAAGATTTCAAAAATGATGGAGTTGAATTTGAAGTAAAGTCAGTAAGTTCATCACAGATTTGTAAAGTAATTAATAATTCTAAAAACGTATAAGAGATGATACAATATGAAGTTAATGATAAAGTTGTCTTTAAGACACAAGGAGTTCCGCAAATAGGAGTTATTACAAATCGAAGAAAGAATGAAGGTAAGATATATTATGACCTTCGAAGTGAAAAGGGCGGAGGATTCCTTTTAGTATCGATTGATAAAGGAAAGAATAAATTTTCTGAGGCATATGCGGTTATAGATTCTAAATTAACTGCATCATGGAATGCAGCATTAGATGAAGGAGCAGTTACTCCGACTAATTTATTTGCAAAAGAAGATGTTGGTCATACAAGAGCAAATTATGCTAAAAATATTGAATTATGGCATGATGGTGAAAATGCTACGCCGGTGACATCTGTGCAGCAAATAGAAAAGCAAAATGATTTTGTATTTCCATTACAAGGACCTAGATCATTTTAATATGAGTAAACATCAAAACAAAGTACTTAAACAATATCCAAAGGCGTATGCGGAGCATGGCATGAATGGAGTCCGTATTATATCTAATGATGTATTCTTAGCAAAAGAGTTCTATATGCCAAATACTAATGATGAAGATATTGCATGGGAACATGCTGCAATGTCATGTAGATTAACTCAAAATTTCAATAGGGCTCATCCATCAAGAATGAATCTATCAGATGTAGAGAGTAAATTAAGTAGAATGCATAATCGTAAAAGAAGAGGAAGACGTGTTAAATAAAATTAAAAAATTACTTATGAAAAAAGAAGAACCAACTAACGAAGAAGTATTTGAAGAACAAATTCAAGCAAGAGAAGAGGGCCTAGCAGCAGCTGATAATATAGATTCAGTACCAGAAATGGATCAGGTAATGGATGTTGAGTTGAATGATGATATGGAACAATTTGACCCAACAGAAGAGGAAATAGATCAAATGAATAACCCATCCGAATCAGATCCGGAATATCTAGAATATTCATCAGAAGTAGCCGGCTATGAAAATCGTGAACACCAATGGGATACATATCGCACAATAGCTAATTATATCGGCGATGATGATTCTGTATTAGATTTTGGATGTGCGCGTGGAGATTTTGAAAAATTCTATCAATCAGAATATGAAGCTAGTTTAGATTACACCGGTGTTGATATGAACCAACAATTGATAGATGCTGGTAAAAAGGTATACAATGAAGAAGTAGATTTAATATGTAAAAATTGGTTTAAGTTAGATAAAGGTCTTAAGAAAGATTGGTCTATTAATATTGGATCTAATAATTTAAGATATGACGCTGATATGACTAAAGATGATATACCATATCTTAATGATACATTACACTCAATGGTACATCATTCGGAAAAAGGAAGTATTATATTACTTGCTTCAGACCAGTCCGATATAGAAGATGGACTAATTAATTACAATGCCGGCGAGGTATTTAATTGGGCACAAAAAGAATTTGGTATGGCGGCAATAGACCACTCATTCTCCAAAGATTTATTTACATTAATAATTTATAAAAACTAAAAACATGGGATACGTAAACAATTCAGCACAGCATGACGAAAAAAAATTAAAAAAATATGGGAAACATTATGCATCAATTGATTTTGAAATCAATGATTCTATATCAGAGCATTATTTTGAAAATAATGAAAAACCAGTAGTAGGAAAACTGATTATCGGCAATAGTAGATTTGATGTTACATATCAAGAAATAGATCATATGGCTAGAACGTTACATGCAGCTAAAGATGTTATTAATAGAAAATATAAAATGGGAATGATGAAATAATATCATCTTCATCTTAAGAAAATGTCTCAAAAACTAATATTTATATAAAAGAGGGTCGATGGCAAAATATGGAATGTATACAAAAGGAACTAATGAGTCTACTCATCATGTCAATGTAGTTGATATGAATTCAAAGCCACAGGCGGAAGCATATTTTGCTGGGATGAAGCGATTATCATTACAACAGTTCCAAAATTTATTCGAAGTACGTGAAATAAAAGATACTAATTCTAAAAACTTATTATTAGGCTAATGAAACTAAATGAACTTAAAATACATGAAGATGATTTTGACTTATTTGTTGCATTAGATGCTGAAGATAAGATTGAATTTCTGTTCGACGCAACACAGGTTGGATTAGAGGAGGCTACTATAAAACAAGTTGGAAAATTGGCTGATAGATATGCACCCATTACCCCAGCTGTGAGTGTCCAAAAATATCAAGTAGGCCCATATCGATTATGTGTCACTCAATATCCGAATACCATACATCTTAATTCTAATAGCTTAAGAGCGATCCGGAAATTCATAAGTAAATTATGGAATGATGGTCTTATATTAAAACAACTTAAAGTTGCTAAAACAGATTTTGATGTATATCGGTTCTTAAGGGTATATGAGGTTATAGGTAAAGGACAACCTTTCTGTAATAACTAACAGTTACATGCATAACCAACAATTCATAGATTTTAATGATAAGAAGCTCCTGATAAAACGTATTGTCAGAGAATCTAATTTAAAGCCAGGATTTGACCAACAAGTTCTTAAAGATTGGACAGGATCCGACTTGTTATTGAAAAAAAATGGCCTATTTTATTGTTGTGAAACATTAGAAGAGGTCGAAATTATAGAGCAATCAGAAATACAATAACCATTATGGCTATATATACCACCGGTGATATGTCAATCTTACCATTCATCTAATAATAAATAGCAAAATATAGGTAAATGCCTATCGAATTAAGATTAAGTTTGTATTAAATCTAAACATTTCTGTTAAAAAGCTTCAAAAAGATTAGGTTAATTGGGATATTATCCTTATCTTTATATATAAGATATTAAATAAAAACCATTAGATATGAAGAAAAACCTAGAAAAACTCCAAGATTTTGTGAATAATATGAAGAATACCAGTTCTCTTAATGAGAAAAAGGTTATTATTGATACCATTAAGGAAGATAAGTTCATTAAAAAGGCTATAAACTATGCCTTAGACCCATATAAGAAGTATTATGTAACCAGTAAGAATTGTAAAAAGAATGCAGATATATGTGATATGAATTCTAATTATGATGATATATTTGATTTATTTGACGATCTTAATAATAGAACATATACCGGTCATGATGCAATTGCAATGGTTAATGGATATGTTGGAGAACATGAAGAATATAAAGATTTGATTTTCTCCATTATAGATAGGAACTTAGAAATTAGAGCTTCTGAATCAGTTATCAATAAAGTTATTCCAGACTTAGTCCCAACCTTTGATGTTGCATTAGCAAATAAATTTGATCCTAAACGTGTTAATTGGAATGATGTATGGTTTGCATCTAGAAAGTTAGATGGAGTGAGATGTTTAACGGTAGTTGATTATCAAGGTAATGTAAAATCATATTCTAGAGTAGGTAATGAATTTGAAACATTGCAAGTCGTTAAAGATGCAATTAAGTCATTAGGGGTTTTAGGAGTAGTATTTGATGGTGAGATTTGTTTAATGGATAATGATGGTAATGAAGATTTTCAAGGTATCATGAAACAAATAAAAAGAAAGGATCATCAAATAGATAATCCTAAATATGTAATGTTTGATTACTTGACATTGAAAGAATTTAATGCGAAGGTGAGTGAAAAGACATTAGCCGAAAGAGTATCAAGATTTGCTAAATTAGATCTAATGATTACAAATCAAGATTCATTATCAGTTCTAGAACAAATAGTTGTTAGTAATGATGATCATTTTGCAAAACTTAAAGCCGATGCTGAGAAAGAAGGACATGAGGGTGTTATGTTAAGAAAGAATGTGGGATACGAAGGTAAGAGGTCACAAAATTTATTGAAGGTTAAAAAATTCTTTGATGCGGAATATGTAGTTGAAAGTATTGACTTTGATCAGCATAGAGTTATTAGAGAAGGCAAGGAAGTTGTTATACCAATGATGGCCCAAGCATATATCATGCATAAAGGAAATGAAGTTGGAGTAGGATCTGGATGGAGCCAAGAACAAAGAATTAGATATGAAGCTAATCCAAAATTATTAATTGGTAAGACAATTACCGTTCAATATTTTGAAGAAACTAAAAACCAGAAAGGTGAATTTAGTTTAAGGTTTCCAACGATTAAGCATGTATTTGAAAATGGTAGAAATGTTTAATCAAAATTGGCCCGGTCGTCTAGTGGTTAGGACGCATGGTTTTCATCCATGTAACCGGAGTTCGATTCTCCGTCGGGCTACTTAATCATGATTACATTTTGTTTTATGAAAAATTTTTATTATATTAATATATGAAGAAAAAGGTAAGATTAGGGTATGCATGTGTAAATGCTACATTAACAAATAGGCCAAAAAAGGCCGGGGGCAGAGTTACAACATCAAGGACTGCTAGAAAAATAACATGGAAGAAGGGGTCTGATGATCCTAAGGATTGGGACTTACATTTATTAGGCGAGAGAGCATTATTAAATGCAAACGACTTATTACATTATTTAAAATGGAATAATGAACATAAGATTACATTGTTTCGTTTAGGGTCTGAATTGTTTCCGTGGCATGACCAATACGAGTTACATCAGTTACCCCAATTCAATGAGATTGCTAAAAAATTAATGGAATGTGGAAATTATGCTCGCAAACATGGTATGAGAATAACAACTCACCCTGGCCCATTTAATGTATTAGGGTCTCCTAGATTAGATGTCGTCGACCGTACTATTATTAGTTTAGAAAGACATAGTGAAGTCTTTGACCTTATGGGGTTTGAGCCTTCATATGAAAATAAAATTAATATTCATATGGGTGGTGCATATGGAGGAGATTTTGATGGTACTGCTAAAAGGTGGATTGAAGGGTGGCATAGATTATCAAACAACTGTAAAGCTAGATTGGTATTAGAAAATGATGATAAGCCAAGTATGTGGTCTGTACGTAAAATATATGATTATATACATAAAGAAATTAATATACCTATTACATTCGACTACCATCACCATACATTCCATCCAGATGAGTTATCGGAGCAGCAGGCATTAGAATTAGCGGGCTCAACATGGCCTAAACATATTAGACAATGTTGTCATTACTCGGAGAGTAAGGCAAGAGAATATAAAGACGATTCAATTCGTCCACAAGCACATTCAGACTATATAGTAGATGAAATTCGTACATATGGTCATGAATTAGATATTGTAATAGAAGCAAAGGCAAAAGAGCTAGCAGTTTTACAATATCGTAATATTTATGAATATAAAAATACTAACAAAAATAAAAAAGTTTTACTATGAAAGACAGAGACAATGTACTAAGATTATTAGATGAGATAGATAATACTATTATGATCTTAAACCAATCAATTGAAAGGAATATGCCAATCGATCCTATGGATGCTAAAATGAGATTTGCACAACTTCGTCAAAAATTAGCTACAATTACCGATCGAGTAACAGCTAGTTAATTATGGAAAAAAGACTTTTTCCGTTACTGATAACAATTGCCGCATTAGCTGTATCTGGCTCGGCAGCATTCTACTCAGTGTTTGGACTAAGCAAGTTATTTGCAGGAGCAAGTACACAAGTAATTATAATGGCAGGATCATTAGAGTTTGCTAAACTAGTAGTAGCATCTTTATTATATCAGTACTGGGATACTATAAATAAATTTCTAAGATTTTATTTAGGGGTTGCATGTTTTGTTTTAATGGTAATTACATCCGGAGGGATATATGGATTCTTATCTGGAGCATATCAATCAACCGCAACTCAATCAGAACTATTAGATAAATCACTTTTGATATTAGAGCAAAAACAAGTTAGGTTTGAAGAAACGAAAGAAGATTTAACAATTGAGAAAACTCAAATAAATAAAACAGTTTCCGATTTAAGAATATCTCTTTCCAATCCAGCACAAGTACAATATGTAGATAAAGCATCGGGACAATTAATTACCACCACATCTAGTTCTTCAAGAAGAGCATTACAGTTAGAATTAAAAACCACAATTGCAGATAGAGATAATATAAATCTAAAATTAGAAGCTGTGTTAGACTCAATAGGCAAAACAGATATGGCTTTATTAGAAAAAGAAATATCTAATGAAGATGAGAGAGAGTTAGGTCCATTAAAATATTTAGCCGAAACAACTGGTAGAGACATGAACCAAGTAGTTAACTGGTTCTTGTTACTTATTATATTTGTATTCGATCCATTAGCAATAGCTTTAGTAGTTGCAGCTAACATGGCATTTGCTCAAATAAGAAAACCAGAAGAGGAAGATTATTTTACATCTAGAAATAAACATATAGAGGAACATGTAGATAGTGAACCTATTAAAGAGACAAAACTAGAACCAGTAGATGTAGTAGTTGATGATATGGAAGAAATCCATGAAGGCAAACAATTTGCCAAAGGACTTGATACAGTAATTGAAGTATTGGAAGAAGAAGCTAAAGAAGATATATACAAAGAAAAGGAGAAACCTATACCTCCTAAAGTAGATAATAGTAAAAAAGCGTATTGGTAATATAAATTAAATTAGTTATGGCAAAGAAAAAAGTTACGCATGATTTTAAAACAAAGAAACGATCTGGAAAGATATTAATGATCTGTAGAAATAGTATTGAAGATACTAATTATATACTATGGTCATTTCTAGAGAAACATCCGAGATGTAATGAATGGGTTGAAGTTAACGAAGATACAACAGCTACATTATGTCACACATGTGTTAATAAAACAGTTGGGCCTCCGGAGGTAAAGGGTGGCTATATATCAAAAGGCCGGCCTCGAGGATGGCAGTTCATGAAAGAGTTTGTAGACCCACAAGGTAATGTATTTCATAAAGGTAAGGAACAATTAGAGTTGAAAGGCACATTACAACCGACTAAGATAGATCATACACCTAAAAAGAAATTATCCAAGCAAGAAAAGATTGATTTAAAATCGTCGATTGCACAACAAATGATTATGCTTAAAGGACGTGTAAAGAAGGCTACACTTAAGAAAGATATTAAATCAAATACTTCACAATTAAAGAAATTAGAACGTCAATTAAAAAAGATTCGATAATACTTTGACTTACGAAAAATTTTTATTATATTATATAAATAATAAGAAAGACATTAGATGAGTATATACGAAGAAGAATTGCCGAAAGAACCGTTAGTGAAAGAGCCTGAGGCTTCATTATACGAAGCATTAAATAATCAGTTAGGAACATTATTAGATTATGATGATTCGGTAATCTTTATTAATGACGAAATAACCGATCATACATTAACTGATTTTATTATTCGAATGAGAAGTTTACTTCATCATCGTACAAATAAGTCAGCCCCAATCAATTTAATGATTAACTCCCCTGGTGGTGATATATATGAAATGTTTGGTATTATCGATTATATTGAATCATTAGATGTAAAAGTAAATACAATTTGTAGAGGTAGAGCATTTTCAGCAGCAGCAATAATTTTAACATGTGGTACAGGAAATAGAATGATAAGTAAACGGTCAACAGTTATGTTTCATCAATCATCTAGTTTCTTAGGAGGAAAAATGAGTGATATAACAGCATACTTAGATAATGTTAAAAGTTTAGAAACAATTATTTATGGCATGTTAGCTGAAAAATCAAAAAAGGATGAAGATTGGTGGAAGAATAAAATGCGAAGTGATACATTCTTTACCGCAGAAGAATTATTAGAAATAGGAGTAATAGATCAAATAATATAAAATAAAAAATATGAAATTAGAAGCAGAACAAATAGTACAAAATTGGAATGACTTGATAAAAGTTATTGATGATAACTTTGAAGGTGAAAGAAAAGATAAACTTAAATCAATGTATGCGGATCTAGAAGATAGGATGTCAATGCAGCCTGCATCTAGTTTTGATCATTATCATAATGCATTTGAAGGAGGATATGTTGATCATGTATTGCGAGTTATTAAATGTGCAAAGCAAGTATATTGCCTTTGGAGAGATTGTGGAGCAGATATGTCAGGCTATACAGAAGAAGAATTAATATTTGTAGCATTAAATCATGATATAGGTAAGATGGGATTTCCGGGAGAAGGGAATGAAATATACATTCCTAATGATTCTGAGTGGCATAGAAAGAATATGGGAAAGATGTATAAGATTAATCCTAACAATGCTTTTACATTAGTAAATGACCTATCTATATGGTTGTTGCAACATTATAACATTAGCATCACTTGGAACGAAATGCTAGGTATAAAATTGACAGATGGGTTATATGATGAAAGTAATAAACCATACTTTATGTCAAGAACAGCAGATTCTAAATTGAAAACTAATTTAGGATATGTAATGCATCAAGCAGATTGTATGGCAGCAAGGATTGAATTTGAAATGTGGTATAAAGATAAACCTGCACAATCAACACCGATTAAAAAACAATATGCCAAAAAAGGCTTATCAGATACTACAGCATCAGTTAATGCACAAGAAATGTTTAAAGATTTATTTGGAGATAAAAAATGATAACAACAATAATAGTAATATCAATAGTATTAGCAATTTCATTATTTGTTAATATTAATCAATTACGTAAACAAGAATCTCAGTCAGAGTATATCGATGAACTAGAAAATTCTAATACAGAATATTATACATTCTTTCAAAAACTAAAAACACAAGTGGGAGAGTCTAATTCTAAAATAAAACAATTAGATAGATTAGGTTCATTTGAAGCAGATGATGAGACTGGATTTATTTTTCAAGAGATGAAAGATATTTTTGATAGTTTAAATAAAGGATTTTAATGGAAGACAAAGAAGAGAATAAAGAGCCGGAATTGTTTCCGGATTCCTTATCACTAAAAGAAAGCCCGGTAGATAGTTTTTACGAATGGCATGCTGCAGAAATGAAAGACTTGGAAGAAAATGGACCGAAGGTTCGTCGAGGAAGGAAGCCTAGTAAAAAACAGTATTTTACATACATTACTGATCAAGCTATTATAGCATATAATTTTGAGCCGAGTTGGGCTAAACGAAATAAAGTATTTCGTGAATTTATTAATTACCCATTTAATAAACTAGTAGAAAATATTTATTATACATTTCGTTTTAGTTATTTTGATGTGTCATACGAAGATATTAAATCAGAGGTAGTAGCATTCTTAACTGAGAAGATTGGAAAGTTTAAAGAAGGCAAAGGTAAAGCATTTTCATATTTTTCAATTGTAGCTAAGAATTATTTAATTATTCAGAATAATGCTAATTATGCCAAAATGAAGCAACGTACAACATTAACAGTAGTTGATGAGTGTAGAAATATACAAGGAGAAGAATCGATGACAGATCATCAAGAGTCATTACGAGATTTTACCGACCAATGGTGTTTATGGTATGATGAAAATTTAAACAAAGTGTTTACAAATAGACGAGACATTATTGTAGCAGATACTATACTAGAATTATTTAGAATACGAAATAATATTGAAAATTTTAATAAAAAGGCTCTTTATATCCTTATAAGAGAACGTACTCAATTAAAGACTCAAAACATTACTAAAGTAATTAATGTGATGAAACGGGATTATGAAAAAATGTATCGAGTTTATGCCAAATCTGGTCATATAATAAGTGCATATAAACTACCTGATCTAAATCAATAGTCCTTAATATTTATATAAAAGGATTATTATGAGTACAGAATACGAACTATTTAAAGGTACTAATTTTTCTGATTTGATGCGTGATATTTATCATAATTCAAAAAAGAAAGCTCGGCAAATCGATTCATTGATCAAGAGTTTAGAACCAATGATAAAAAATACAGGGGATGCTACTGTTGTAGTTCCTATGATAAAAGACTATCTAGAAGTTTCAGTAAAAAATGACGATGCATTAGTTAAACTAGCAGCTATAGTGCAACGCATTGTATCAGCTACTACCAAAGATGATGATAATGAATATGGATTAACCGAAGAGGAAAGATCTAGATTAATGGAAGAAGCAGAATCAGAAATAGAAAAATTAAAACAGGAACCGGAAGAAATAAATGAGCGCAAAGTCAGAGATAGGTCAAGTAATACAGACAAACTTACCGACCCAATACAAAAAGACTAAAAATCTAGAAGGAATGGATCTTCCTCCGGGAACGATTCGTATAAGAATTGCTGGTGAATCTGCAGGCGAACATTATGCATATCCAGCTGATCCTAATCGAATGCCTATTCCATTATATGGTGAACAAGTGTTATGTTTTAGTCAGCCGGATGGTAAGGCAACTCAAAGTGGTGAGAATAAATGGTATTATTCACAGGTAGTCAATACCCATGGTAATGTTAATAATGCAATATTGCCATTCTTGCAAGATAAAGGTACGGTTGGCGGAAAATATGGTGCCAATGCAATTATTAAGACTAGCGCGGGAGGGTCGCCAGAACAACTAAGTTTTACAGAACAGGATATTACTTTTATACAACCATTTCAAGGAGATGTAAATTTACCCGATCGGTTTGGTAGTATATTAAGATTTTCGTCTACACATGCAAAAGGTGATTTAGCTCCTTATCTTCAAAAGCCATTTTGGGATGGTGCAAAAAAAGGCGATCCATTTGTTTCATTAACATGTGGTGTTAAGGATGCAAGGTCTGGGAAGAGTGTAGATAAATATTATGCAATAGAAAATCCAGAAGAGGATTCATCATTTATATATCTTACATCATCACAGAAAATACCAAAGTTTAAATTTGCCCAAGATAATGTAGGTGTAGATGTTTTAAAACTAAGTAAATATGACAAGGGGCAAGTTATAATTGGAGCAGACCGATTAGTATTTAATGCTCGTAAAGATGAATTAGTATTAGTATCGAAGAAAGATGTTAAGATTGCGACACCTGCGTGGCAAGCCGACATGGATGAACTTTTTACTCAATTGGAAGCGTGGCTTTTAATACACATTGATATGGCACAAGGCAAGATGCCATATGCAACGCCTGCAGGACCAACAGGGCCATCACTTGCGCTACCACAATTAAAAAAGGTTCATGAAGCAATTAAAAAAATGAAACAATAAAGAGAATGATATGCCATTAATGACACCAAAACTAATTTCAGATATCCAAAAAGCATTTGATGCACAAAAAGAAAATACAGGTAATCAAGATGCGGCAATAATGCAGCTGTCCCAAGCATTGGCAATGGCAATAGACAGTTATGTACGTTCTGGTTTAGTTATAACTAGCGTTACTACAAATCCTGGACAAGCAGTGTTAGCACCGCCACCCGGAGCGGGTTCTACCGTATCACCTGGTACTGGTAATGGAACAGGTCAAGTTACATAACCAATAGTTGCTGTTCTAGATATTTATTAAAAAGGGAAATACTCATGAAGACAGATGGATTTATAAAGTTATTACGTAAGGTAATTAGAGAAGAAGTGTCTAAAGCTATTAAGATAGAACTAAGACCATTATTAAATGAAGTAAATAATGTTGAATATGATACTAATGAAAGTACAAATTTAACAAATATAACTTCTAAACCAATTGCAAAGAAACAATATACAAAAAATGCAATGTTGAATGATTTATTAAATGAGACTGCAACAACAACTGCTCCACCAGAATTAGCAGATTGGAACGCAAAGAGTTTTAAATCAGAAATGAACCAAGTAATGGGAGATAGAAGAAGCGTGTCACAGCCACTAGCTACAACCGGGATAAATGGTGAAGCTGTAAATATGAATAATGAAGCAGTTGCTTCCACTGTTAATGCGATGACAAAAGATTATTCTGCTTTGATTAAGGCAATGGATAAAAAGAATGGAAGAATGGGAACTATTAAATAATGGCAAGACCAATATATCAATATAAACCAAATAATGACACTCCTGATATTGCAATAGGAGTATTGTTGCCGTTGAACAAAGGAGCTGCAGGGAAATCGTCGACCGGAGGAGTCGGTGCATATGCTGATAAGCCTAGTGGTGGGTTAGGTGTATTTGAATCTTCGTATACGACACGAGAAGCGGTTATATCTAACTTAAAAAATCTATTACTTACAAATAAAGGCGAACGTCACATGCAACCAAATTTTGGCACAAATATAAAATCTGTGTTATTTGAAAATAATACAAGTGATATACGAGATATATTAGAAGGCACAATCCAAGAGGATATTGAACATTGGCTACCATATGTTAATTTAACAAGTACAAAGGTATCTCCGTCGACTGATAGACATTCTTTAAATGTTCAATTGAGTTTTTTTATTAATACAATTGGAGCAAATTTAGTAATTAATATATTGGCTAGTGAAAATGAATTTACTGTATCAGAGATTAGTGAAGACATTGTGTTAACGGAAGTAGATTCATTTGGAGCTGATACAGCATTTAGTTTAGGCGCAGGTGGAACATATTAAATATAAAAGAAAGGTTAGATAATGGCAGATTTAGTTAAAAAGGATGTAAAGTATTTGAATAAAGATTTTGCGCAGTTTAGACAAAATTTAATAAACTTCACAAAAAATTATTTTCCAGATACATATCAAGACTTCAATGAAGCGTCTCCCGGGATGATGTTTATGGAGATGGCTGCATATGTAGGTGATGTATTATCATATTACACTGATACGTCCTTTAAAGAGTCGTTGTTATCTTCTGCGGAAGAATCATCTAATATTATGATGTTATCACAATTATTTGGGTATAAACCAAGACTAAATGCACCGGCAACATGTAATATAGATATATTTCAATTAGTACCAGCAATTGGCACAGGCGCAAATGCAAAACCAGATATGCAATATGCGTTATCAATTGCAGCTGGGTTAGAAGTGTCGACTGAGTTAGGTATTGTATTTCATACAGAAACTTCAGTTGATTTTAATCAAGATCCAGATATAACAGTATATGAGATTGATGGCTCAGGGAATGTTGCAAGATATCTTTTAAAGAAAGAAATTAAAGTTGTATCCGGAAACATAAGTACTAAAACTTTTACCTTTACTGATCCTAAGCCTTATGATAAAATTATACTTCCGGAAGACAATATAATAGATGTGATTTCAGTAACTGATTCTGCAAATACTAAATGGCATGAAGTTGATTACTTAGCACAAGATACAATTTTTCAGGATATTGCAAATATTCCATTCAATGATCCGGAATTATCAGAATACCGATCAACGGTACCATATATTCTTAAATTAAAAAAGACTGCAAGAAGATTTGTATCTAGAGTACGTGATGATAAAAGAATAGAGCTATTATTTGGCTCCGGAGTTTCGTCCGATGCAGATGAAGAAATCCTTCCAAATCCTAAAAATGTTGGACATGGACTAGAATATTTAAGACGTACAACAACTGATACTATTGATCCAACAAACTTTTTATATACTAGTACATATGGATTAGCTCCACAGAGTACAGTATTAACTGTTAAATATTCTCACGGTGGTTCATCAGCTGAGAATGTTGGTATTAGCTCGATTGTTAATATAGATAATGTATCATATCTTAGTGATACTGGAATGGTTGATTTGACTACAACAAAAACAACATTAGCCGTTATTAATAATGAACCGGCAAGCGGAGCAAAGAGTCGACAAGACTTAAATTCAATACGACAAAATGCTATGTCAACATTTGCAGCACAGAGTAGAGCTATAACAAGAGAGGATTATATTGCAAGAGTATATTCGATGCCTGCTAAATTTGGTGCTGTTTCTAAAGCATATATAGTAGGTGATACACAAATAAATACTACAGATAAAGTGTATCCGGCAGAAACAATAGTAAACCCATATGCATTAAATTTATACATATTAACAGAAGATGAAAATAATAATTTTGTTAGTGCCAATCAAGCGCTCCAAGAAAATTTAAGAACATATATATCACAATATAGGATGTTGACAGATGCAGTTAATATCAAAGCTGCTTTTATTATTAATTTAGGTATTGACTTTGAGGTCATTCCTAAACCTAATTCTAATTCGAATGAAGTTGTGTTACAGTGTATTGATAGATTAAAGGTATTATTAAATAATGATCGTATGCAAATAAATGGGCCATTAGATATGTCAGCGATAATTTCAGATTTAGATAGATTAGAAAATGTACAAAGTATTCCTTCATTTGGATTTACAAATCTTTATAAACCGGAATTAGGGTATTCTGGTAATGAGTATGACATATCTAAATCTATAAAGAATAATGTTTTATATCCATCATTAGATCCATGTATATTTGAGATAAAATATCCTAATGCAGATATTAAAGGAAAGGCTGTTAGGCCATAAAGGAATAAATTATGAATAGAATATTTTACGCAGAGAAAGATACAACATTGTATGAAAAACATGAAAACCGAAATACCGGGATTGATGAAATACTACAACTAGTCAAAATAACATGTGGGTCACGACATGAAGGACAAATTCTATCTAAAACATATAATTCTAGAGTCCTTATAGATTTTGGGACTGAAATAACTGCTATATCTAATGCAATAACGGCTGGAGATATTCCTGCAATCAATAATGGAAATATTAAATCGGCATCCGTCTTCTTAAATTTACATGCTGCAGATGCTAATGATTTATTACAATCATATTCAATTAAAGCATATCCTATATCTGAATCATGGGATAATGGGGGTGGATATTATGCCGATACTCCGGAGACTAAAATAGGCTCTTCATGGTTATATAGATCAGGTGATGATGTAGCAGGGACAGGTGTTGCATGGAATACTGGATCGGCTTTAAGTGGAACAACATCTGCCGGTACTACTGAAACTAAAGGAGGTGGTACATGGATGACCGGCTCTGGATATGAAGCTTCACAATCATTTCAAAATGAATCACCAGATATTAGAATGAATATAACTGATATTGTAGGTAAATGGACAGGTAGTACAATTACAAATAATGGATTAGTAGTTAAACGTCCTTATGCAGACGAAATAGATGGTAATGTATATGGTAATTTAAAATTCTTTAGTAGAGAATCTCATACAATATATGTTCCAAGATTAGAAGTATGTTGGGATGATCAAATAAATGAAGATACATTGGCTGCAATAACAGCTGATATATATGTTCCATATATTAAAAATATTAAATCAGAATATAGAACATCTGAAATTGCAAGATTTAGAGTAGGAGTTCGGCCTGAGTTTCCAACCAAGTCTTATACAACAGGATCTTGGTACCATACAAAAGAAAGATTTCCAAGATCAAGTTCATATTCAATATATGATTCAGTAACAAATGATGTTATTATACAAGATGAAACAGAATGGGGTAATTCAACAACAAAAATAAGTAATGATGGTAATGGATCATATTTCAATTTGAGAATGGATTCGTTCATGCCAGAAAGATATTACAAGATACAATTGAAATGTGTAAGAACAGATGATACACAAACATTTGATGATTTTTATTTTAAGGTGGTGAACTAATATGGCAAAACAAAAAGGAAATAATAGATTCACTGATTCATTGAGCTCGGAAGAGACGGTAAATCAAATTGATAATAATGATATTGTCTTAAAGATACTTAAAGATGAATTTCCGGATGATGAATTTTTTGCTAAAGATTCATTATCACCGGATTCTGCAGATGTACAAGCACGAGGAGTATTTAAAACTATACAAAAACCATTCCCGGGCGCCGAACGAAATACACAAAATGTATTACATGTATCAACAGAAAAAGATGAATATTCTAAATATGATTTAGCTAAAACATTTCCTACAATCGATGATGATACATTAGATGATTTAATTGAAGAAGAGTGGGAACATTTTGAAAGAGGAGAACCAACTGTTGTATTACAGCCAGTTAAGCCCTCCGGTATATTTTTAGTAAACGCGGATGTTGATTTAGGTGATGTCCATGACCAATATATATGTGAAGGACCTCAAAATATTGATGAAGAAGAAGATATAGCTGATTCAGTTTTTTGTGTATTTTATATTGATGGAGGTGTTGCATATGCAATACCAACATATAAAACATTAGAAGTAATGTTGGTAGAAAGAGGAACAACTTATAGTACAATCAAAGAAGCAACAATAGACCAAATAAAAGATTTTGATTTATTAATAGATGGCGAAATTGATGAAGATGTTGATTATGGTGGAGTTGATCTAGATCAAGATGATGATGATGATGTTACTCCGGTAGAAGAATTTAGAGCAAGATCACTTCCGACACGAGATGGCGAATGGAATTATTCAATAAGACATAGAAGTGGGTATCGACCAAAAGCTCCGTTCTTAAGAGATCCAGGGGATTATATAAAACCAGAAACAGCACGTAATGATGATGGCCGGAAAGGCGTAGATTCGAATGGTGATAAGATAGTTGATATATGGGTTAAAGAAGATCCTGATGATAAATACTTCGATCAAGTGTTTCAAAAACAAACATTCCGCGAAATGTTACGTGAACAATATGAAGGTAAGATGATTATTTCTGATTGGCCGTCTCCGGATTACATATCTTCGCAAGTATCGATGGGGACACAGATTAAAAATGACGATGCTGTTCTTAATCTGAGAATAATGATTAATGGCCATTGGAAATTAGTTACACAAGGAGCTGTAATGAAATTATATGCATATCTTAATGATTATGATATTTCTGATTATGAAGATGATCCTGCACAAGGACGGTATGGCGAGAATGGATATATTCAATTATTGATAGAAGCCGGCGGTATTACAGTAGTTCAGCCTAATGGTGGTAGAGATTTAAGAAATGATGCACAAACAGGTGGGTCTAGCCTAGATAGGAAAACAGAACCATTATGGGGTTCATTTCCTCATATTGTAGACGCTGATGATGATGGCACGAGTGGAGTGGATATAGATGAGTATAAGGAATATCTAGATAATTTTTCTAATGGTGGAGACCCATTTGAAATAGAGTATTTGGAACCATATGAACCACCCGGGTCTATTAAATACTATCCAGAAAAACAATATCAAGATTTAATAGCACAGGCAATTGAACAAGAACAGATAGACGCTATTAAAGAATTAATATGGGAAATATGGCCTAGTATAGCTGCTAAAGTAGCAAATACAAAAATACAATTCGACTCATTACCATCCGATTATTGTCAATATGTAACAGATAAGTTAGGTCCTAATAGTCCTTTGTATAGTCTAATGATGTCGAAAAATGGTGATTGGAAATATATAAAAAGAAAACCATTAATAGGCAAAGATAAAATTTTAACAAAAGCTAGTAGTAAAAGATTATTTAGAGTGTGTTCACAAAAAATAGGTATTAGACATTCATTGAGCGAGGTACAAGAAAATCGTTTAGTTTCAAATTGGAAATGGATGAAGACTGTTAAACGTGAGAAATTTAAGACATGGTCATCAGGTCATAGACCAGGAATTGCACGTAATATTCCCGTACGGCGTGGCCATGGAGCATCATTATCTCGATTGTTTGGTGTTCAACAATCAAAAGTAGCACGTAGTATGTTTGGGAGGGCATTTTCTGCACCAAGATTTGGAGCTTTCATAGGCTCAATGGTAACCAATCCTATGTCTTTGATGAAAGGCCGTACATCGGTGATAGGATTATTAATGTCTAATAAACTTATGAGCCAAGTACCTGCAGATCAATATTTATTTCCGCCATGGGAATTTGCTGATGATAGTTGGTATCTTACTGCTTGTATATTAAATGAAATAGATGAAGATGTAGAAGGATTTAAGCAGGCTGCAGATGCAGCAGATACATCGATACAATTTGCAGCTAGTATCATTGATGATGTATATGATGATTTGGGTGAGGTAGATGATAGATTAACCCAAGCAGATTCTGCGGAAGAATTCCAGACATTATATGAAGAATTATTAGAGATGGAAGCATTATGCGATGGAGTGAATGATGATGGCCTGTATAGTTTAGGTAATAGTTTACGGGCCGGGATTGATGGATTTCTAAGAGATCAATTAAAGAGACAATATAATGCAATTCAATATTTAAGAAAGCGAGTATATGAAGATGGTAATGCATGGAAAAGTAGTAAAGGATATGGTATAGTATGGCCTAAAGGCCCGCAAGATATTTTAAATGCATATGTTCCGGGTTGTAAGTTTGATAATTTTTTACCAAGTACTAATATGAGAGGGATTCGAAAAGTTTTAAGATATGGCATTAGATAGATTTTCAAATATAAAGGAAATACAAGAGACGAACGGCATAGTTCGTGGAATAGTATGGAAAGAATCCGACTTAGACATCTTACAGTTAGATGTTAAAAATATAACACCAAAAGATAGACCTATAGTTGAGATACATTTATATACTGTAGGATCGGAGTCGACTTATATCACTGGAGGGTGTATCGACGATTTTGAAGTTGTTGTAGATAAACTTCATATTAATTATGGAAAGGCTTGTCAATCATTAGGTGTAGAAAGAGGTCAATTTGAAGTAGTTGTTAATGTATATCGAGATTTATTAGGAACAAAAGAAGATCAAGCTCTTTATGTAAAAGAAATTTCCGATGATCGATTAGAAGTACATGTACAAGCATTACCTAATACAGAACTAGACATTGAACAATACCTCGATGATTATGGTAGCGGAACACATTCAACTAAGATTTATGAAACTGAAATTGATGGAGATGGAAATGAGGTACAAGTATTAGATGATAATGGAGCGCCTAATGTAGTATCGATTGAAGAACAACCTATATCAGCTGATATAGCTATTAATTTCGGGGACAATAAACTTAGTAAGATAGTAAATCAAAAGGATTGGGATGCACAAAATGATTTTGTTGTTAGATTATATACACCATTAGATGAAACAATTGAGGTTAAATCTAGCTTATGGGTAATTGAACAACTATCTGATTCGTATATTGATAATATAGATGTTTCTGGACCAGGCGCTGAAGAAGCTGAAACGCGTGAGTTGTCAGGCCCTAACTTTAATATAGATACAAAAGGAGGAACTATAACAGAAACCGATTTCCAATCATGGAATGAGTTATTAGATACTAACTTATCAACATCTCAACAAATAATTGATAAAATATTCTCTGGGTCGATTGGTTCTAATTTGCATATTGATTATTCCGGGTTGCAGAACTTTGTTCATTTTTCATCGGCAAAAGAAAGAATAGATAATTTTAAATATAAACTAGGTTTAGTTGAGTATTACGATAAACGGGTTATAACATTAAATGGAGCAACGAGTACAACTAATTCCGCATTACAAGGAAATGTTAATACTAACCAACAAAGACGTGATAGTGTTGTAGGATCATTTGATGGGTTTGAACGATGGCTATATAATGACCCAACATCTAGTTTATTTACTGATCATACACAATATGATGATAATACTAACGCCGGCGGCATTTATGGAGCAGAGGGAGGATTTTTAGGTGCAAAAAAATATCGATTAGAGTCGTGGCCTAAATATTTATCTGGTAGTAAATATTATTTACATCATGTAACATCTAGTTTAGGAACTGCGTGGTACGATGGATGGATATCATCGGCATCATTCTACGATTCAGAAAATAATAATTCATTAGCAAAAACAATACCAGAGCATATTAGATTAGATGGTAATAATAGCGAGTATCAGTTATTTGTAAATATGATAGGACATCATTTTGATATTTTATATTCACATATTGAGAATTTAACTAAAATATATAAGCCCGAAGAACATCCTAAATTAGGACAAAGTAAGGACACATTATATCAAGTAGCTAAATCATTAGGATGGACATTAGAAAATGGAAATCAAGCGGAAGCACTTTGGAAGTATAAGTTAGGTGTGCAATCTAGTGGTTCCTTAGGGTCAAAAGGAGCAGGTGAGTTTGCTACAACCGGTTCTATGTTTAGCAAATCAAATGAAGCCATTACAACAGAGGTATGGCGTAGGATAGTTAATAACCTACCATATTTACTTAAAACAAAGGGTACTACAAGGTCAATCAAAGCGTTAATGAATACATATGGTATCCCTCAGACTTTGTTATCCATACGAGAATATGGTGGACCTCAAGTAGATGAAGATTCTCCTGTATTGATAGAAGATAGATTTTCATATGCATTACAGTTTAACTCATCTAGTACCGGAACATCTAGGATTATCATGCCTAGAGACCACCTTACTGCTTCGATAGATGATAGTTGGGGGATAACTGATAATTATGATTCGACATATTTAGGTGGTGCGGATGCAAATGAAAGACCACCAGATACTATTGAATTTAGATTTAAGCCAGCAATTAAACAAAACATGTTATTATTATCACATGTGAAATCTGCAACTCCAAACAGTGTATATTGGAATTTAGGTATTGAACATACCGGATCCTACTCCGGAAGTAGTGATTATGGTAGATTGTTTTTTAATATGAAGCTTCGTGGAGGAGATGCGGATAATGCAACTGTAGATACATTCTCCGATTGGGTACCGATGTATGATGGTGATATATGGAACACAAGGATATGGACATCATTTCCATTTGTAACAGCAAGTCATAATACACCAACAATTCCAACAATATATTTTCAAACCCAAAAAGCTTCTGATTATATAACAGGTAAAATAATACATAGGACCTCCGGTTCAATGTATCCTGGTTCTGGGTCATCTCCTTCAAACGGAAATACTCAAATGGAGGCCTGGTCTAACGATAATGGAGATAGGAGTTTATATTTAGGAGGTCATTCTGGAAGTGGTATTTTAACTCCTTACACGAACGCTCAATTTAGTGGATCGATACAAGAATATCGTGAATGGATGGAAATCTTAGATCAAAAGACTTTTAACTACCATACTCTTAATCCATCATCATATGTATCTAGTTTAGCAGCAACAGCATCATTTGATACATTAGTAAGACATTTTCCATTTGGTACTGAGCTGAATGCGGTAGATCATTCCGTTGGTTCCGGATTGTTTATAACATCTAGTCATCCTCATCAAACAATAACTGATTTTTCGCCAACATATGGAGATGGTAATAATTCATATGCAACTGCGTCTGGTTTTATAACGCCAACAAATTCTCAGAGAGGGCATTATACCCCAATAGAAGAGACATATTATATACAAGGAGTTTCGTTAGGAGGAAGTGTTCCTAGATCACAAAAAATACGATTAGAGTCAAATGAGTTAGTTAGAAGATTATCTCCTACAACAACTGCAGAACGATCTCGATTTGATAGAGCCTCAATTGATTCTAACAAATTAGGATTATTTTATTCGCCAGCCGATCAAATAAATAAAGATATTTTTAATCATATAGGAGATGTAGCATTAGATGATTATATAGGAGACCCAGATCATGAGATAACATTTGATTATCCAGATTTAATGCATTTCTCAAAAGAATATTGGAAAAAATATTCAGACAAAAATGATTTGAATGCATATTTAAGAATATTTAGTCAATTTGATTTTACTTTATTTAGTCAAATAAAACAATTGTTGCCAGAAAGAGTTGATGAGGCAATGGGTCTATTAGTAGAACCGCATATATTAGAAAGGTCAAAAGTAATGTTAGCTAATAGGCCAGAACAGGAACCATTACATCATGATGCATTATTACAATACCCTATTAGTCAAAGTGGTCATATTATACCATTATCTGCTTCTATATATTCAGCGCCATTAATTGGTGGTACTGATTCAATATATCATAAAGGTACTGGAGGTTATGCTGATTCCGGAAATTATGTCGCAACATTAACTGGCGCAAATAGTGGAATGCCGGGAGGTGACCCATACGATGGTACTATTTATAAACATACATATACATTATTTCCATACAAAACTAATCCGGTGGAGGCAGCTGCATTATCCTTGCCTAGACAAATAACTAGTTCATTATCGCCGTTAACGTATTCTCCAACCGGTAGTGTTATTTTAACACAACGTCCTAGTAATATATTTAGCCTAGTAACTTTCCATTATGGTACGGGGTCGGCTATAACTAAACGTGGAAAAGATGCTATACGAAATCTTAGTCAAAGCATGGGAATGTCATATAGTTCAAGCTTGAATCCAGCTTCGTATAGAGATGACTTTTTCCAAATGACAGAAAATCAACAATTTGGAGGTTGTAAATTAGTAGGACCTGGTGTTAATATAGCGTCTGTCATCTCTGCTTTGGATAATAAACCGGTAATTGAGATATTTGAGACGAATCCAAATACATTAATATATAATAATCAACCATCAGCACAGAATCCAGGTAATTTAGATGTTAGGTAAATTTATGCATAAGCATATTTATTAAAAAGAAAGATAATAAGGGATAACTATGGGATACTTAAATAATTCATCTATTACAGTAGATGCTATTTTAACAAAGAAAGGTCGTGAACTTCTAGCAAGAGGTCGTGACGAATTTAAAATTACACAATTTGCGTTAGCAGATGATGAAATCGATTATGATTTATACAATGCAGATCATCCACTAGGAACAGCATATTATGGAGCGGCAATAGAAAATATGCCAATCGTAGAAGCGTTGCCAGATGAAACACAGATGATGAAATATAAACTTGTAACACTACCAAAAGGTACAGCACGTATACCAGTAGTGAGAGTTGCACAATCTGTGATTGAATTGAATGCAAATGAAAGTACTATAATTACTCCATCAACAGTTAATTTTGGAGGAGGAAATAGACGATTTGGATATACAGCGATATTATCTGATTCAGATGTTGCATCTATAACAGCAACAAGAGGGGCTTTAAACCAAGCAGCATCAGTGCCACAATTTATAGGAGATTCGGAGGCAGCACAATCAATTACAGTATCAGGAACGCAGTTTCAGATTACTGGTAAAGAATTATTGAGTGCTGATAAACAATGTACAATATTATTTATAGGAAATGAGACAGGTGGTAGAGCGTCAGTAACAGTAACAATTAAGAAAGTTGAAGTAGCAACCACGACGGGTAACATCTTTGATTAATATAAAAACAAGAAACTAAATTATGGCAAGAAGATCTAATTTCAGTAGATATAGCAGAACAAGTAGAGTAAGTAGATATAGTAGAAGTAGAGCTCCTCGAGGCAGATCTGCAACATCACAAGTAGAACAATTGGCAAGACAAATGGCCAATCAAATTATAAGAGAACGTGAGCAGGCAAAAGCACGTCAAAGATTGGGAAGAATATTTACTGATTTTGATGCTACTGATGATATATTGCCTAATAACGTTGAGACAGTAACGCGTGGTTTATTTGCCGGCAATACAGGAAGTTTAACTACAATGTTTACATCATCTCTTTTAACGGCTACACAAAAAACATATTTCCAAGAAGTTTTTAGTACTGCCGACCCAAATGTAGACCCAAATGCTGATAGTGAATTATCGATGGCATATGGTCATTTCCATGGTTCGGGTTCAAAAGACCTATCAGGTAATTTAAACAATGATACTCCATCACGTGCTATTTATAAACAATATGCACAAATATTATTAGCACCTAATGATAAAAAGTTTACATTTAATGGAGAAGATTCTGATCATATATATGTATTAAATTTTAATCGTCCTAGGATGAGAGAGAAATTAGATCCAGGTAATTTTGAATTAACATTAGCTCAATTATCTGGTTCAATTGGAGCAGGCCCAACCACTTCAGGTAATAATCATACAGGGTCAGCAGTTAAAGTATCCGGATTAGGAACTTACTATACAATTATTGATGATTCTTCTTTAACATCTGGAGGTAGTGTTAATGAAGCTGGATTAGTATATAATTTAATTTCAGGCTCAATTGATGCAGGTGTTGCAATTTATGATTCTGCAGATCCTCATTATTACGGATTATTATATCCACAACATGGTGTAGCAATTCTTAACGCAACTCAATTAGATAAATCTTTTGCAACCTATGGATTGAATTTTAGTTCTGTAACTGGGTCTGGAGTACAAGGCGATAATACAATGAAATTATTTACAGCATTATCGAGCTCAAATGCATTAACACCGAGTACAACAGATGGAGGTATTCAAGGAAGATCGTCGGAGCAAGTTAAATCAACATATTACTTTGTTAGAATTAAGAATGCAGAATATAATTATTCTAATAATCCTTCTTTTGTAACAGGTTCATTAGGTGAGTTATACTTTAATACATTTATTAATGATCCTCAAGTATATATTACAACAGTCGGTCTTTATAATACTAGAAGAGAATTATTAGCAACTGCAAAAGTTTCACAACCATTATTGAAAAATTATACAAGAGAAGCTCTTATTAAAGTTAAGTTAGACTTCTAAATTAAATTAGTAAGATGATATGCCAATTATTCCATCAGTATTTCAGCCGATTAGATCAAATGATTATCAGCAACGGCCAATTAAAGCTTATAAACGTTATCGAATAACATCGACCGGATTCAATACATCTTCCGGTTATTTTCGTCATAACGGATTATATCGTAAAACAACACCACATATATTTGCAGCTACTGGAGAAGGTGTTGGTTCGCTTTCTTATCCTGTTAATACTGAAACAAATACAAATCAACATGTTGTATGGAACACGATAAACCATCGTTACTACAAAAACCATAATCCAGCACATTCTGCAGATTTTCTTGATATAAGCCAACAACAAAGATTTATATGGCACTCGGCATCGATATTTACTGCACCATATGGGCAGGTAGGTGAAAAAATAAAACACGGTTCTTTTCAAATTACATCATCAGTAGGAGATACTTATACTTATTTATCCGATGATTCTAATGGCAATCTTCGTGACCCAATCATTGAGCCAGCAAACTTTGCATCTTCTAGTAGGAACTTTTTTCATATGTCATTTAATAAAATGTATCAACAATTTGATCAATATGATCGATCCTCAGTTGGAGATGCTATCTCCGGGAGTGCGGCACCTTACTTATTAAATTTAGTTGAAAATACTGCAATGGCAACAAATGGAGTATCAATCACACCGGGAGTTAATGTAGATGGCCCTCTTGCATGTAGCCATAATAATTCAAATGTAATACTCAATGGGGATATGGAGTTAGATGCCAATTGGGTAGAACATGGATCTGGAGCAGCCGCTCATTCAAGCGCACAAGCAAACGGCGGAACATATTCATTTAGTTATACAGTAACAGCAGATAACGATGGGTTGAGGCAAACCGGTGTTCCGTTAGAAGGAGGTAGGTTATATGAAATAAAATGGGACATATATGTGGCGTCAGGAACACTTTTACATAACCAGGTTATATTCCAAAATACGTCATTTCAAACCAATGATGGTGAGGCATATGAAGCCGGGAACGATGCTATAGCCGGACAATGGGTTAGTAGTACTATACACGCAAGGGCTAATCCAGGAGCTACTAGTGGGTTTATAGAATTTACTCCAGGGGCAGCATGGAGCTCAGGCACTACAACATTTTATCTAGATAATGTATCTGTAACACCGTGTGATACTACCTCAGGCATGGCAGCTTTATTAAATGACGGACAGTATATACGTATACCTCATAATGATAAATTTGATAGATTTGGTAAGTGTGATGACTGGACAATTGCATTTTGGTATTGTTCAAAGAATGGGAATGTTATACCACATAAAGAAATTATATCTAAATATGGAATAAAATCCGAACAGTATTATGATAAAATTGATAGGAAACGAAAGTCGCGTGACATTACCGTTAAACGAACTACTGATTTACAACATACAAAAACTCCATTTCTTATATCTAATAATAGAGGTGATTCTAATTCCGGAAGTTTTAGTTTTAAATCATCTAATGGCGGAAATGAATTACATATTTCATCATCAATGTTTGTTACAGTAGATGGCGAATGGAATCATATCGCGGTAAGAAATTCCGCATCTTTATGTGAAATGTTTATTGACGGTGTTTCAACAAATACAACATCAGGTTCAATACCAGATGGAATTACAGCTAATGCTTCAGATGTAATGATTGGCAACGTTAATGGTAAAGAGTTCTTAGGTTCAGACCCAGGCCTGCAGGTAGCAGAACTTAGAATGTATGATTATGCTGTTAACTCAACAGGATTATCTTCGTTAGCAAATAGAAATTATTTATCCGGATCATTATATCAAACAAATGTCGCCGGGAATGTATTTTATAAAAATGGACAAGTAGTAATATCATCACCAATGCCTAAGTACCATAGCGGATCGGGCATGTTTGAAAATACATGGGATATGACATATAGAGGTACTCATATGATATATGAAAATGAATGTTTAATACGTGTCCCAAAAGATATATTTAATGTTACGATGAACCCATCATCTACCTATAGACCAGCAACTGTTGGTGACCCATGCGGAGCAGACCAAAAGAATTTAGTACCAGGCGAATTACGTAAACATTTATTCGTTTCCGGAACATTGAAGCCTTATATAACAACAATCGGCTTATATGATAATCATGCTCGATTATTAGCAACCGGGAAATTAGCACAACCTATTCAAAAAAATCAAGATGCTGATATGAACTTTATTGTTCGATGGGACTATTAGCATATTTATATTAAATAGAGAATAAGTTATGGCATGGAGATCAAAATCCAAATTGCGTGCAAATGCAATAAAACATGGTTATAGAAGTGGCTTCGAACACAAAGTATCGGACCAGCTGAAAGAAAACAAAGTTAAGTTTGAATATGAAACTACGGTTATAGGCTATATCAAACCAGAAACTAAACATACATATACTATTGATTTTACTTTACCAAATGGTATATTAGTAGAGACAAAAGGTAGATGGGTTTTAGAAGATCGTAAAAAACATTTACTTATAAAGAAGCAAAAACCAGAACTAGATATACGAATGGTGTTTCAGTCGGCCAAAACAAAAATTCGAAAGGGTTCAAAAACTACATATGGAATGTTTTGTGATAAACATGATATTCCATGGGCAGAGAAGATTATACCGGAAAGTTGGTTGCTTGAGAAAAAAAGCTTGTAAAAAGGTTGACCTTACGAGATATTTTTAATATATTAATATTAATAAAATTTTTTATTTAATTTATTTAAAGAAAAACATTATTGTTGAAAGTATTGAAAATGATAATGCAAAGTATAATTAATTAATTCGCAAATGAGCAAATTCTCGGTTATAAGTCTTCTCGAATCTATAATGGGTAGAGGGAAGATTAATTCTAATGATAATATCGCATTCCATTGTCCCTTTTGTCATACTACTAAAAAGAAAATGGAAGTTAATATTGTATCTCAATATTGGCATTGTTGGGTGTGTAATGCTGCTGGCAGGAAACTTCCTATATTATTTCGTAAG
>Ga0115000_10000494_pt1 | contig 36538 bp, 40 predicted proteins | sample ArcticOcean_MG_C_6_FD_89690 | JGI IMG/M metagenome (GOLD analysis project Ga0115000, IMG submission 89690) | Marine microbial communities from western Arctic Ocean - ArcticOcean_MG_CB8_128 | ecosystem: Environmental > Aquatic > Marine > Oceanic | place: Arctic Ocean: Canada Basin | collected...
AGGAAAAAGACTGCCCATCTAAATCCTGAATATTCCGTCATCCAACCCGCAACAAGCTCAGATTCAGCTTCTGGTATATCAAACGGCGTTCTATTGGTTTCAGCCACCGCACTAATAAAAAAAGTAAAAAAGGCTACAAATGAAAAAGGATTATTAAAAATAATCCAGTTAGGAAGAATGCCCCAAATAGTTCCTGATTGAAAAACTATTAATTCTTGAAGATTTAGAGTTCCTGCCATCATAATAGGAACAATTATTGATAGTCCAGCTGGAATTTCATAGGATATAATTTGAGCAGCAGAACGCATAGCTCCGTACAATGACCATTTATTATTTGATGCCCAGCCTGCCATAACAATACCAACTATACTGATTGAGCCAACTGCAATAATGTAAAAAACCCCAACATTAAAATCTGCAACTTGCAAAGAAGAACTAAAGGGTACAGCTGCAAGTCCTAAAAATGCGCCAATGAAAATGATATATGGCGCCATTTTAAATAAAAATTTATCTGAAGACTCGGGTATAGTATCTTCCTTCACAAGTAGTTTAATCGCATCAGCAGCCGTTTGAAGCAAACCCCATTTTCCAGCGTGTAAACCAGGCCCTTGACCCATTGGCCCAACCCTATCCATCATAAAAGCGGATACTTTTCTTTCAACATAAACAGCAATCATTGCATTTAATGCCATTACTAAAAATAAAAGTATCCCAGAGATGATAACAGCTAGAATAAAAGCTAAGACTGGGAAGTCTCCAATAGTAGCAAACCAATTAATTAATGTATCAACAGTCAACGATCAATCTCTCCTAAAACAATATCCAAACTACCTAAAATTGCAATAACGTCAGAAATCATCCAGCCACGAGAAACTTCATCTAAACAAGAAAGAGCTGTAAATGCTGGAGATCGCATTTTCACTCTTGATGGGATAGGTGTTCCATCGCTAACAATATAGTAGCCTAAATCTCCTCGCGGACTTTCTGTCCGACGGTAGATTGATCCTTTTGGAGGTCTAATTTTCTTTGGCAAGGATTGATGAACGTCTCCACTCGGCACTTCTTTTAATGCTTGACGGAGAATCTTAACACTTTCTTCGATTTCGAGCATTCGAACCCAATAGCGATCATAACAATCACCAAGAGTTCCAAACTCTGCTGTACCAGTAGGAGTATCGAAATCAAACTTTTCATAAATAGAGTATGGTTCATCTTTTCTTACATCCCATTTTACTCCAGAGGCTCGTAAATTAGGGCCAGACACTCCATAACTAATGGCGACATCAGCAGGTATAACTCCAACATCTGCAGTTCTTTCAACAAAAATTTTATTATAAGAGAGCAAATTATTATACTCATTAATCTGAGGTTCAAAATAATCTAAGAAATCAGTGCATATAGTTTCAAAATCTTTTGGTAAGTCATGCGATACTCCGCCAACCCACATATAATTATAGAGTAATCTTGCTCCACATGTGTACTCAAACATATCTAGAATTCTTTCTCTATCACGAAGCATATAAAGAAAAGGTGTAAAAGCTCCAATATCTAAACCATAGACCCCTAATGCTAATAGATGACTTGCTATTCGATTTAGCTCTGCCATTATAACTCTTATGTATTCAACACGTTCTGGAATTTTAATTTCCATTAAATCTTCCATCGCAACTACATAACCAAAATTACTATTCATGGAAGCTAAATAATCACATCTATCAGTAAATGGAATGACTTGCTCATACGTGACATTCTCAGAATGCTTTTCAAAACATCTGTGTAAATAACCTAAGTGGGGTCTGATTTGAGAAACAATCTCACCATCAGTCATTACTTCTAACCTTAAAACACCATGGGTACTTGGGTGCTGAGGACCAATATTCAGAATCATTTGATCGCCTTTAACTACTCCCATCCGTCTTCTTCTTTCATTTTAGGTATTACTATACCATGATATAATTCTTGACCTTCATAATCTTTTCTTAATGGCCACCCTTCCCAATCATCAGGGCATAAGATTCGACGTAAATCTCTATGGCCTTCATAGATAATTCCAAACATATCGTATGTTTCACGTTCAAACCAGTCACCAATGCGCCATATTTTCTCAATGGATGCAACTTTAGGATCTTTTCGATCATGACTAATAAGAATTTCTACTTTATGACGATGTTCCATTGAATGAAAATTATAGCGAGTTTGCAACGAAGCTTCTTCACCTAAATCAATACCAGTGATACATTCTAATTGATCAAAAGATAAATTTGGATCTTCTTTCATAAAAGTAGCAATTTCAAACCATTGATCAGGTTTGAGCTCTACTTGGCTCTTTGATAACTCTTCACTTTCTATAACTGAGCCAGGGAACTGATCCATGATTACTTCTTTAATTTCAACTATTTTCATACATTTTTGCGAGTAAGTGGGCGCTCAGTTTGAATCTTTTCTTGTAATTTTAGAAGTCCTTCAATTAGAGCTTCTGGCCTTGGTGGACATCCAGGTACGTAAACATCAACTGGAACAACTAGATCTACACCCTTTAAAACATGATATCCATGCTGCCAATAAGGTCCACCACTAGTAGCGCAGCTACCCATAGAAATAACATATTTGGGTTCAGCCATTTGCTCATATAATTTTTTAACACGTAAAGCCATCTTCATTGTTACGGTTCCAGCCACAATCATCACATCTGCTTGTCGAGGTGATGAACGTGGCATCATTCCAATTCTTTCTAAATCATGCCTACTTGCTGCAGAAGCCATCATTTCAATAGCACAACATGCTAGACCAAATTGAAAATACCATGGTGAAGTTGATCGAGCCCAACCAAGTAACTTATCCATTGAAGCTACAATCACATTATCTTGAAATTTATTTTCTAAAATACCCATTATAAATCCTGTGAATTATTATTTTGGCCAGTGAGGTTAGCATAACGACCGCGACCGTACTTTACATTATATTTTACCCAATCCAGATCTCCTTTTTTCCAAACATATGCTAATCCAATAATTAGGATTAATAAGAAAATCGACATTTCTATAAAAGCTAGAAGGCCTAGTTCATTAAAAACAACGGCCCAAGGAAAAAGGAAAACAACTTCTACATCAAAAATAAGAAATATCAAGGCAACAACATAAAATCTAATATTGAACTGCACCCAAGCCGAGCCTTCAGATTCTTCACCGCACTCATAAGTGGCGAGCTTATCAGGATTAGGATTATTAGGGGCAATAAGCTTTTGGATAAGCAAAGGCACATAGACAAGCACGATGCCCATAAAAATAAAAATGAATATAGTTCCGAAGTCTCGATACATTAAATTTATTTCTCTTCTACTGTTCGCAAATTTAGAGAATTAGTTAAAGTTTGGTCAAGGTAAACTTCTATTATTATTCACTTGTTTTTAAACCTGATAATTAAAGATAAATTAATGGTTAATTCTGATTGTTGAAGCTTAATTACTAAAGCTAAATTATTATATCTATGGCAATCACAAATTCCTTATTAGCAACAATAATGCCTTATCTTCCTAAAGAGTTAGTAAGACCTTTTGCTAAACCTTATGTCGCTGGAGAAAGTATTGATTCAGTTATTAAAACCGCTAAAAAATTAAATGACAATGGTTTTTCAACGACATTAGATATTTTAGGTGAATTTGTAAATTCTAAGGACGAAGCTAATAAAATAAAGGATTCCTATTCTGAATTAATAAAAAAGATTGCTCTTGAAAAATTAGATAGTACAATTTCAGTAAAGTTGACACATCTTGGATTAGGTATAGATCCTAATTTAGGAGAAAAAAATATTCATTCTTTATCATTAATAGGTAAAGAAAATAATGTTGGTATAACTATCGATATGGAAAATTCTCATTATACATCTAAAACTTTTGAAATATATAAAAATGCAGTATTAAACAATGAAGAGCTAGGAACAGTAATTCAAGCTTATTTGTATCGAAGTATTGACGATATTAAAGATTTAGACTCAACATTGCTTAATCTTAGAATTTGCAAAGGTATCTACAATGAATCTCAAGATATTGCTATTAAAGATCGTTTTGCAATCAATGATAATTATTTTGAGATGGCTAAAATATTATTGAAGGGACAAGGTTATGCATGTTTAGCTACTCATGATCTTACTTTAATTGACCGTTTGGAATCTTTTATTGAAAAAAATTCTATATCACCACATAGATTTGAATTTCAAATGTTATATGGTGTACCAATGGGTAATAAATTAGAAAAATTAAAAAGGAAAGGTTATAAAGTTCGAATATATGTTCCTTTTGGAAAATCATGGTTTGAATATTCAGTCCGTCGACTTAAAGAAAATCCAAAAATTATTTCTTATGTATTAAAAAATCTTTTTAAAAAATGAATTACAAAGAAACCGTTGATAAAATATTTACTATGAAATCTATTGCTGTAGTAGGTATGAGCCCAAAACCGGAAAGACCCAGTCATTATGTAGCTCTTTACTTAAAAGAAAATGGATATGACATCATACCTGTAAACCCAGGTCATTCTAAAATAGCAGGCATGAAATCTTATCCTAACTTATTAGAGATACCTTCAAAAGTAGATATAGTTGATATTTTTCGAAGACCTGAGCATGTTTTACCAATAGTTAAAGAAGCAATTAAAATAAAGGCTAAAGCTCTCTGGCTCCAAGATGGTATAATTAATGAAGAAGCAGAAAAATTGGCTACTTCAAAGAACCTCCTTTTTGTGATGAATGATTGTATGCTCAGAAGGCATCACCAACTTTTAAAAAATGTATGACCATTTAAAAAAAGATTTTTTGACTAAAAGCTATTCAATTCATCTGCAAGCTTATTTAATTATGCAGGATTACCAGTATCTTCATTTTCAACAGAATTAGAATAAAATTATAATATTATTCACCTTGTATTGATAAAACGAGTTTACGGTTTCCACCATAATTTCTATGTTCACATAAGTAAATACTTTGCCAAGTTCCTAAATTTAACTCCCCATCTAATATGGGAATACTAATTGAGGAACCTAGTATAGATGATTTAAGATGTGCTGGCATATCATCTGGACCTTCCGATTTATGCAAATATTCTGGCGCATTATCAGGAACAGTTTTATTAAAATAAGTTTCGAAATCATGTCTAACCGTTGGATCCGCACTCTCATTAATTGTTAAAGAAGCTGATGTGTGTTTAATAAATATATGTAAGAGGCCCTTTGAAATATTAATAATTTCAGGAATCTGTTTTATTACTTGATCTGTAATAATATGGAACCCTCTAGATAATTGAGATAAACTAATTTCTTTTTGTTGCCACATTTATATATTTTATTAATTTAAAGATTTAATTACCCCTTCTTCCCCATCCCATTTTTCGTTGTAAATTATCAAAATAGCTTGAGTCTTTATAATCAATCATATTTATATCATAAGGAGCTTTTTCTATTATAATTTTTGAGTTTTGATCTAAATATTGATTTACTTGGCCATCAATAGCAAAAGCAATACCATCATTTCCATCATTTGGAAAAGTTACTTCCAACGTTCGATCATCCGGTAAGACTATAGGACGAAGGTTTAATGTATGTGGACTTATTGGAACAACTACCATAGCTTTTAACATTGGCATAATTATAGGTCCACCAGCAGATAACGCATATGCCGTTGAACCAGTGGGTGTTCCAATAATTAAACCATCAGCTTTATAATCAGCAACATATCTATCATTAGCTTTCAATCTTAACGTAATTAACCTATGCGATTTTCCTCGGTCAATTACAAAATCATTTAAAGCATAAAAAGTAGAAGACTCTTCATTGTTTATGATTTGACCTTTAAGAACCATTCTCTTTTGAATCTCATAATTTGCATTAGCAACCATATCTAATCGTTCAAACATTACATCTGTAGTTATTTTGGCTAAAAAACCAAGCTCACCTAAATGTATTCCAAGTATTGGAGTTCCACGATATTCTACAGCTCGAGCAGCTGACAACATTGTCCCATCTCCACCTAGAGTTAAAAGAAAATCAATATTTTCAAAATTATCAGCTGATTCAATTACTTCAACTTTATATTTAAAGCTATTAGGAAGTTGATCTTTAATTCGAGTAGTTATATGGGGAAGTATCTTTTTTTGTTCTGCCCATTTAAGAATTGGTTCTAATAATTCCCAGAATCTAGGTTTATCTGTATTTCCCCATATTCCAAATGATTGTGGTTTAGTGAAAGCTTCCATCATTATTCATCTATTTTATCAATTTTTATTTTATCTTTTGAGTCATTCATAAGAATTTCAATTCGTTGTTCTGCTGAATCTAAATGATTTCTTAAAGACTTACTTAACTTTACACCATTTTCAAATAATTCCATACTTTTTTCAAGTGATTCACTCTCACTCTCAAGCGTATTAACAATAGTTTCTAGTTCTTCCATTGCCTTTTCAAAAACAAATGATTTATCTTTGGTCATATTTAAATTTAATCCTCATGATTGTTTTTCTCAATTATCTTTAAAGATATCTCTTTTTTTAACAGCTTCTATTCGATCTTGTCCAATTTGAGCTTCAAAAAGATCATTCTCCTTCAAGTCTTGTCCTTTTCGAACTATCGCACCATTTGTATTATAAATGATACTATATCCACGTTTCAAAATATCTGAAGGATTTAATATATTCAATTCTTTATTCATTGAAATTGATTTAGTCTTTATAATTGTAAAAAGGTGATTCATACTCAACAATAATCTATCAGATAAAATATTATTTTTTTCTTTTTGTCGTTGAATTATGTTTTGTGGTTTTTGCAGAGTAAGTCTATCAGTTAAATGATCAAATGTTTGCCATATTTTATTTAGTTTAAATTGAAACTGTTTAAATAATATATTTTTATGTTCGTTTATTTTCTGTTTAAGATCTCTAACAGATAAAGCAACAATCTCTGCTGCTGCTGAAGGTGTTGGTGCTCTTAAATCAGATACCATATCACTAATAGTTATATCAGTTTCATGCCCAACTGCTGAAATAATAGGAATTTTACAAGCTACTATAGCTCTAGCCACGACTTCTTCATTAAAAGCCCATAAATCTTCTAATGAACCACCTCCTCTTCCAATAATTAATACATCAATATTATTAATTAATGATATTTCTTTAATTGCTTTTACAATATCATTAGCAGCATTATCTCCCTGAACTAAAGTTGGTCGTAAAAGAATATCAACATAGGGGGCTCGTCTATTCAATACTTGAACCATATCTTTGAATGCGGCTCCAGTTTGTGAAGTTACTATTCCTATTTTTTTTGGAAACTGAGGTAATTTATTTTTCAATGAAGTATCAAAAAGACCTTCTGATTGTAATTGTTTTTTTAATGCTTCAAAAGCGAGGAAGAGTGTCCCAACACCTGCAGGCTCCATATTTTGAACCATAACTTGATATTGTCCACGAGGTTCGTAAACTGTGATTTTCCCTTTTAATATAACGTCCATTCCATCTTCGGGCTTAAAGTGGATTCCTTGATTAAAACCACGAAACATAATGCAACGCAATTCAGCGCCTTGATCTTTTAAAGTGAAATACATATGACCAGATGAATGGTGTTTAAAATTTGATATTTCACCTTGAATCCAGATATTTGAGAAATTGGATTCAATTAACTCTTTTAACTTAGATGTTAGCTCTGAAACAGAAATAGTAGATATATTTAAACTCATTGTAATTCAGGTTTCCCAGCCTGTTCCCAGCAATACTTCCAAATAGAGGCTAAACGTATAACGGCACGTCCCAAACGATCTTTAAGTAAATCTCCTGTCTCAGCAAATAAAACATCTAGGTAAGGTTTTTCAAAACTGAGATTTCCATAAGAGTTTAGTTTTTCAGCTTGTTCTTTTGTTAACAACTTTCTTGCCTTAGTATCCGCTTCTAATATAATGTCATGTAATTTAAATGATTCTTTAACTATTCTCATTGAAAATGACCAAGGATCATCGATCATTTCAATTTTACCCACTGGTTTAATATTTTCAATATATTTATTTACTAGATGTAATTCCCATCTTTTATGAATTCCATTATTTCCAGAAAACTGACCATCATAATTAATTACAGTATGAAGAGGCATATGAAGATCAGATACATAATGACCCAAAACACCCATATTATAAACTGCTTCTTCAAATTGATTCTTTTTTAATAATTCAATTATTCTATCACACGTTTCTTTTATAGTCCATGGCGCCATACCATATTTTTTTATATTAGCTTCCCCATATTTTGAAAGCAATGTTGAATAGTTTTTAGGAATATCATCAAATGGATATTCATCGTAAAAATCAGAATCGATAAAGTGTCTATGAAATTCTTCTTTATCTATTTTTTTATTATAATCGGGGGCAACCCCGTACCATTTTAGTGGCTCAGAATTTTGTTTAAGGAACAGACCAAAAGATCCGCTGATTTGTCTTGAAGCAATATAATTAATTCGACGATGACCGTCATAACCCCAAGCTCCAATAAAATTTATTGGAGCTAGGATTATAATAAAAAGCCATAGTGAATTGGCCCGTTTCATTTTAACGGGTATTATACTTTTTTCTTTTTATGACGATTAGCGCGCAAGCGTTTTTTTCGCTTGTGAGTATTTATTTTGCGCCTTTTACGTTTTTTACCGCAGGGCATGTCACCTCTTTTATTTTGTAAGTTTCTCGTTAACGTGGGAACGCATGTTTTTGGCTGGTTTGAATGTTGGCACATGTCGTTCCGGTAAATAAATTGCTTCTCCAGTTCCTGGGTTTCTTGCTTTTTTTGGTTTTCTATGTTTTACCCCAAAAGTACCAAAGCCACGAAGCTCTACTCGATTATTTTTACCAAGTGAATCAATAATTGTTGCCATCACGCCATTCATTACTGCTTCTGTTTCAACTTTTGTTAACCCTGTAGCATCTGAAACTATATTTACAATTTCTTGTTTAGTCATGGTATTTACTCCATACGCCAGCGATAAGCAGGTAATTCATCAAACCAACCACTGACCGTTTGCCCCAAGTTACCTGTAAACCAATCCAAAACAGAGGGGCGTTTCTTATTTACTTGAACTATTTTTGGTTTACCTGTTATTTGGCCCATTTTACCTGCAATTAAGATAGCATCTTCAAACGTACCAATTGCATCAATTAAGCCTAATTCTTTTGATTGTTTTCCTGTATAAACTCGCCCATCAGCAATTTTAATTACTTCTTCTCTACTTAATGAACGATTTTTAGCAACAGCATCCACAAACTGACTATACATATCATCAACCATTTCATTTAAATGTTTTCGATCTGCTTCAGTTACTTCTCTTGAATAAGAACCTACATCTTTAAGTTCGCCACTTTTTACTGTTTCAAATTCAATACCTACTTTATCTAATAACTCTGTAATAACAGGATAATTCATAATTACCCCTATACTGCCTACAATAGTTCCAGAGTTTGCTATAATTGAATCTGCTCCAAGTGCTATATAGTAACCCCCTGAAGCTGCAACGCTTCCCATACTTGCAATTATTGGTTTTTCTTCTTTTATATTTTTTATCTTTTCATAGATCTCTTGAGTAGGCGCTACAAGTCCACCAGGTGAATCAATTCGAACCAATATTGCAGAGATATCTTTTCGTTTTCTAAAGTTTTCTAAATCTTTTACTATTGAATTTGAAGAGACAATAGGACCTAAAACTTTAATAACTCCAACTTTTTTACCAATTCCTGTTCCATCTATACTATTAGACATCCCGCCGGCACGAAAAACTATTAATAATGCAAAAAAGCTCCCTAGGCCCCACCAGAGCCATTTCAAATTAGATGCTGGTCTTTTTAACTTTGTTTGATCCATAATGTCAATTTTTGTCCAGGATAAATATGCTGACCATACTTTAAACTATTCCATTTTCTTATTGTAGAAGCTTTTGTTCCATAATCTTCTGCTATATGACCTAAAGTATCACCTTTGCGAACTTTATATGATAACTTGTTATAACCAGGCATTGCAGAATTTGACCTTGAAGCAAGATTTACGCCTGGTACAGGAATAGTTAGTCTTTGACCAATTCTAATCATGCTTCTATTCCTAAGCTTATTTACTGCAGCTATATCATGTTGAGAGACTCTGTATTTTCTAGCAATAGTCCATAAACTTTCACCATTACGAACTTTATGAGTGATAGATTGAGGCGCAAAGCGCTCATTTTCAGGTAGAGCATTATAATTTTTTAAGAAAATATTTTTACTATTCTTAGGAATTTTAAGTTCATAAGAATCGTTTGGCGTAGCTGACTGTCTTAATTCAGGATTTAAAGTCTGTAAAGTTTTAAAAGAGGTTTCAGCTGACCTAGCTAAAACAGTTAAATCAGCGCTTTTTTCTATAAATACAGTATCATAGGAAAGAGCTTTTCCTCTTTTCTCTTTAATTGTAAAACCATATTTCTCAGGGTTTTTCGCTAAAATAGTAACGGCTAAGAAGTAAGGCATATAGTTTCGAGTCTCTCGAGGTAAAGAGTGAAGTTGCCAAAAATCAAGAGTTTGATGTAAGCGAGTTGCTCTTCGAATTCGGCCTTCACCAGCATTATAAGCTGCGAGAGCTAAATACCAATTATCAAATTCACCATATAAATCTGTTAAATAAGCACAAGCTGCTCTAGTTGCTTTTTCAGGGTCACGACGCTCATCCACATACCAAGTTCTTTCTAAACCATATCTTTTTCCAGTTGCATAAACAAATTGCCACATGCCATTAGCAGCAGCTTTTGAATAAGCTTTTGGATTTAATCCTGATTCAATCATTGCTAAATAAATAATTTCAGGTGGAACGTTACATTCTTCCAAAATTTGAGAAATCATTGGACCATAGACTTCTAGTCTATCAAGCCAAATCTCAAACTGTTTCCGACCTTTAGTTTCAAAATATTTTATAAATTGATCAACCTTCTTATTACGAACCAAAGGAACATGCCCATCTCTATCTTCAATTACAGTGAATTGAGAAGCACCCATTTCTACTTCTAGTGGTTCCATCATTGAAGTTATATCTCTTCGCATATTACCCGCTGTTAACGTAGCATTCATCTTATCTAAGGTATTAAATCTATTTGTATATAATTCAACGAGTGATGCTTCAAATCGAGAAAACTCTTCTTGATCTTCATCGTCCATTTCACCATACTGATCTGCTTCTGATAAAAGATCAAAAATCCGATTTAGACTATAAATAACTTCTAAGGTATCTGACATAACATCAGAAATAAATGCATCAGATAAAAGAACTTTTACATCTTCTAATAACCCTGGTAACCTATTCCTACTAATATCTAATTGATTAGCATTTTGATACAAGAGGTCTTCTTTTTTATCAGATTGAGCTAAACTTATACTAATTAAAGTAATAATGGTTATTAAAATTCGTGTAAATGTCTGTATCATTTATATTTAGAGTAATTTAAGATGGCGAAATTAGTTGGAGCTTTCTCCCTCAGTCAAGTCTTTTCCCTGCATTCTCATAATAATATTTGTTGAACTATATCCCGGAACAAATGGTAAAATAATAACTTCACCACCATATGATTGGACATAATCTGCTCCAATAACTTCCTCAGGCTTATAATCCCCACCTTTAACTATTAAATCAGGGCTTAAATCATTAATTAATTTTTCAGGAGTATCCTCATTGAAAATAGTTACTGCATCAACACAATCTAACTTTAGAAGATTATTTGCACGGTTATTTTGATCAATGACTGGACGATTAGAACCCTTTAGTTCTCTAACTGAAGAATCTGAATTCAATCCAATTATAAGAAAGTCACCCAATTCTCTTGCAGCATTTAAATAAGTTTTATGACCCTTATGAAGAATATCAAAACAACCATTGGAAAAAACTACTTTTTTCCCTTTATTTTTATAATCAAAAATTATTGACTTTGCTTCTAAAGAATTATATATCTTAGTTTTGGTTAGTTTCATTTGGATTATTTTGATGATTCTTTATATACCATTCAGATTTTAACTTAATTATAGAATTTCTAACTTCATCAACAAACTCATTTCTTTGTTCGTATTTAATCTTTGATGTTTCTATTGGTTCTCCTATTCGTAATTCTAAAGGATATTTACTCAATTTAAATCCTTTTTTCATGGCTTCTCGAGTTCCACACATAGCTACTGGAACAACAGTAATTCCCATATTCATAGCCATTATAAGTCCACCCTTTTTAAAAGGTAAAATTGATCCATCAAATGAGCGGGTGCCTTCAGGATAGATAATAATTGAACGTGGATTTTTTTCCATTGAATATTTTGCTTTAGCTAAAGATTCCATTGATTTTTTATGATTACTTCTATCAACAAAAAAATGTCTACCTGCAATCATAGCTAACCCAAATAATGGAATCCTTTTTAACTCAATTTTAGATATAAAAACAATATGATATGGTAACCCTGCAAAAACTAAAAGTATATCTAATGCAGATTCATGATTTGATGCAAAAATATAATTAGAATTTTTTCTTAATTTATCTAATCCGTGAACTGAATAATTTATAACTCCAATTTTTAATAAAGTCTTTGCCCATTTTTGTCCTATCCATCCAAAAAATTTTCCTCGCCATTCAAAAATTGAGCCAAAAATACCTATTAAAGAAAAGATAATTGTCCAAATGAGAACATTAAATAAAAACCAGAATGAGATAAAACTAATCTATAACCTCCGAACCAAAGTATGGCTGTAGAGGCTCTGGAATTGATATTGTACCATTCTTATTCTGGTAAGATTCAAGAATAGCTACTAGTAATCTTGGCGTTGCTAAGCCACTGCCGTTAATTGTATGAACTAGTTCAACTTTATTATCAGAATTTCTTCTAAAACGAATATTCCCACGTCTTGCTTGAAAATCTTCAAAATTACTACATGAAGAAACCTCAAGCCATTTTTGTTCACCAGGTGCCCAAAGTTCTAGATCATAGCATTTGGAAGCAGCAAAACTTAAGTCACCAGTACAAAGCTCTACCAAACGATATTTTAAACCTAATGATTGTAGAATATATTCTGCGTGAGTTGTCAACAGTTCAAGAGCTTCATATGATTCTTCAGGCTTAACTAACTGAACTAATTCAACTTTATTAAATTGATGTACTCTTAAAAATCCTCTAGTATCTTTACCATAAGAACCTGCTTCGCGACGAAAACATGCTGAGTAAGCAGTATAAGATATTGGGAGTTGATCTTCGGAGAGTATTTCATCAGAATGTATGTTAGTAAGTGGAACTTCAGCTGTTGGTATAAGCCAAAGATTATCTTTTTCTGAAAAATACATATCTTCAGAAAACTTTGGTAATTGACCAACTATTTTTACCGAAGAAGGTTTTACTAAAAATGGTGGGAAAATTTCAGTGTAACCATGCTTGATTGTTTGTATGTCAAGCATATAATTAATTAAAGCACGTTCCAACTTAGCTCCTTTGCCTATAAATAAAGGAAAGCCAGAACCTGAAATTTTTGCACCTCGCTCAAAATCAAATAAGTTTAGTTCTTTACCAAGTTCTAAATGAGATTTAATTTTAAAATTTAATTCTTTAGCCTCACCCCATTCACGAACAACTTTATTACTACTATCATCTATACCTTTCGGAACATACTCATTTGGTAAATTTGGCAAACTAAGTAGATTTGTATCTAAAGATTCTTTTAATTGATTTACTTTTAGTTCAATCGACTTAATATCTTCACCAACTTTACGCATTGCTAAAATTTCTTCATCCGCACTTATATCAGCTTTCCTTGCTTTAGCTATAACTTCAGATACTTTATTACGTTTGGAGCGTAATTCATTTACTTTCGAAAGGTTGAATCTATATTCTTTATCTAGTTCTAATATAGTTTCTAAAGAAATTGAATTATCTTTAAGAGCTAACCTTTCTTGGACTAGCTTAGGTTCTCTTCTTATTAATTCAATTGATATCATTTAACTTTAGCTGAATGTTGGTAAACAATCTTCATTCATTTCATTTAAGTTTGAGTGACAAGTGTCTTTATTAGATATATTTTTTTCACCTTCTGCCCATTTAATATTAATTGATGGATCGTCCCATTTAATTCCATACTCATCTTCAGGATAATAAAAATCAGTACATTTATAATTAAAAATAGCATTTTGAGATAACACATAATAACCGTGAGCAAATCCAGGAGGCACGTAAAATCTCAAATGAGATTTATCATCTAAAATTGCTGTAACACTCTGACCAAATGTAGGAGATCCTTTTCTAATATCAACTGCAACATCAAATACTTTTCCTAATGTAACCCATGCTAGTTTACCTTGTGGATTATTTAGTTGGTAGTGAAGTCCACGCAAAACACCTTTTGAAGATTGAGCTTGATTATCTTGAACAAATTTCATTTTAAGATTATTATCCTCAAAAATATTTTGCTTAAATGATTCAAAAAAATAACCGCGATTATCTTTATGCACTTCTGGTTTAATTTTCATTACACCCGGTATGGCAGTAGATTCAAATATCAATTGATGGCCTTTCGACCAACATTATCGTAATTAAATTTTAGAGCCTGAAGATTTTCAACACTCAAAATATTTTTTGTATCTAAAACTGTAGGTGCTTTAAGTAAATGTTTTAATTCTAAAAGATCAATACCTCTAAATTCATTCCATTCTGTTAATAGAATTAGAGCATCAGCGCCCCTAGAAGCCTCCTGCCAATTATTAAAGTAATTTATATTCAATTTAAGAGATTTAAAATTATCCATAGCAACTGGATCATAAGTATTAATTATCGCGCCCTCTTTAATTAATTTAGGAATAATAATAGTTGAAGCAGCATCTCTAATATCATCAGTTTGAGGTTTAAAAGCCAAGCCAAGGACTGTAATAGTTTTATTTTTTATTTTATTATTTAATAATGATTTCAACTTAGCAACCATTCGCAATTTTTGTTCATTATTAGTTTTAATTGCTGCTTCAATTGTATTCATTCTAATATTATTTTGCTTTCCTGTATTAACTAATGCAATTGTATCTTTTGGAAAACATGATCCTCCAAACCCTGGGCCTGGGTGTAAGAATTTTGGACTAATTCGACCATCTTGACCCATTGCTTTTGAAACAATATGAACATCAGCACCAACCGAATCACATAAATTTGCTATCTCATTTATATAACTAATTTTTAGAGCTAAAAAAGAATTTGATGCATATTTAATCATTTCTGAAGTTTCAACATTTGTGTTTATTATTGGTGTTTCATTTAAGAAAAGTGGTCTATAGACATCTTGCATTATTTTAAATGCTTTTTTTGATCGTGATCCAATTACAATACGGTCAGGAATAAGAAAATCCCTTACAGCTGCACCCTCTCTCAAAAATTCAGGATTAGAAACATAATCAAATTCTATTGCTTTACTATTTAATTTAATAATTTCTTCTATCTTTTTTCCTGTGCCAACGGGAACAGTGCTTTTTGTACAAATAATCTTATATTTATTTAAATTCTTTCCAATTGTTTTTGCAACATTTTCTATAGCAGTAAGATCTGAATCACCATTTTTACTTTGTGGCGTTCCTACTGCAATAAAAATGATTTCAGATTCTTTAATAGCTTCATTTATACGACTACTAAACTTCAATAAACCTTTTACACTATTCCTTTTAACAATAGTATCTAATTCAGGTTCATAAATTGGAATCTCACCTGAATTTAATTTTTTTATTTTATTTTTATCAATATCAACACACGTTACATCATGACCAAATTCTGAAATTCCTGCTCCAGTCACTAATCCAACATATCCTACTCCTATAATCGTAATTTTTTTCATTATTTTATTTATATAAGTTAATTATGATAATCCTTTATTTCTTCTTGAAATCCATTCCATAGTAAAAAGTAACAAAATAAAAGATAAAAATAATTTATTTTGATTGAATCTAATATGATTTGCTTTTATTTCGCCTTTAACTTTTTTTGAAATTGAATTAAATAATACTCCTCTTTCGTTCCAATTATAATAATTACCTTTTGATTTAGTTGATAACGACTGTAATAATTTTTCATTTAGATATACATTACTTAACTCGATTTGGCTTTCAACTACTTTAAAATTTCCTTTTTGAATTGGCACCTCATTTGAATTCATAAATATTTGAAAATTATATTGCCCCTTAGTTGGGGCTCTAAATTCACCTTCCCATCTATTAGACTGTATATTAAAGGTTATTTCTTTAGATAGAAAATTAGATTCATCATTATTTATCTGAATATTAACTGATTCATTTTGATTTAAATTTTCGAATGGTTGAGTTCCAGTAATATTTATGATTTCACCTTGTTGATACAAATTTTTATTTAAACGAAAATATTTTTCATTAGCACCATCAGATTTCAATAACCATTTTGTAGATTTATCTAAAATTTTAGTAAAGAGATTCTTTTTAGGATGATCAATCTTATAATAATATAAAGAGTGAATATCTATTGCATTAAATATTGTTGATCTAGTTTCTCCAATTTGAGTTTGCAACCACATAGGCGATCCTGAATCAAATATTGCCAATGAGTCTGAGAGCTTACTTTTACTTACTAAATTATATTTTTGAATTAGAGGAGGTAAATCTAATTGATTGTTGATATTACTATTAATAAACTCCCAGAATAGACCATCTAAATTATCTATAGTATCAATTACACTGGCACCTAAAATTGATGTAATACCGTCCAATGAATTATTATTTTGATTAGGACCAACTACTAACATTATTGCAGACTTTTGGGCCAATATTTTTTTTCCTAAAATGCGTATAAAGTTTTCTGAAAGCGGCTTAATTGGGTAATTATCAAAAATAATTAATTCATACGAAGTTGACCAAAAAGATTTTATTTCTGGTTTAAACTTAGTTTCATTCATTCTAACAAAATGTTCAAGTTCAATTCTTGGATTATTTTTTAGTACTTTTTTGAAAATTGATGTATTTTTATTTGGACTTCCTGTTATTAGAGCAGTTTTATATTTGTCTTTAAGAACTAATACATCAAAAATTTGACGATTATTAATAATGTTTATTTCATCTTTAATAGAAGAAATTCTTATTTCGTAATTTTGTTGGCCTATCTTTTGTGGCTGAAATTGAAAATTAACATCTTTCTTTGAACCTTGTCCAGAAAGACGAACATATTTAGATGCTAATAATTTTTCATCATTATATATTGATACGCTTAACCTTTCTTCAATATCACCAATGGATTGAATAATTGTACGTACATTAAAAGCTTCATTTTTCAAAACAACAGTTGGAACATCAATTGATTGAATAGACACATCAACTAATCTACTACTCTCACCAATACCTACTGTATGTATCGGAATTTCAATTTTTTCTAATTCTTGATTTAGACTGGAGCCTTCAGTTATTATTCCATCTGAAAATATAATTGCACCTGCAAAATCTTGAATGTTCTTTTGTATCTCTTTTAAAATATTTCCTAAATTTGTTGTAACTCCACTACCATTAATAGATTCTATTTTTTTACTATTTATTTTATTTATTTTATGATCAAATAAATAAAATTGAAATGGAATATTATCATCAATTAATTTATCTTTTATTTGATTTAAACCTGATCTAATTGCATTAATTGAAGGGTTCTTATGGTTTTTTATACTTGCAGAATTATCTACAAATATAGCCCAATCTAAGCTTTTATCTTTTTTTGAATTAATTATTAATTCAGGATTTAAAAGTAAAAAAAATAAATTAATTAAAATAAAGATTCTTAAAACAATCAATGCTTTATACCATTGATTATTTTTTAAAATTGTATATATATAACATAGCAATCCAAATCCAAAAATTATTCCAACAAAAAAAATACTATCAATTGTATGTAAAAGACGAAAGCTCATTGTTTATGCTAATTTCATATTTGGTAATACAGGAAAGTCAATTGGAGATACAAAGCCTTTTTTTAAATAAAGCTCACCTAAATAAGCAATCATAGCAGCATTATCAGTGCATAGTGAAAGTTCAGGGAATATAACTTTTTTATTTTTCATAGTTTGATTAACAAACTTTCTTAATTTTTGATTTGCGGCTACACCCCCTGCGATCACGCATGTTTTACAATTAGTTTTATCCATTGCCCATTTTAACTTTGTTATCAGAGTATCAATTATTGCAGCTTGATAACTAGCAGCTATATCTTCTTTACATAAAGATTCTTGCTTTTCCACATAATATAGCAATGATGTTTTGAGGCCACTAAAACTAAATTCTAGATTTTTACTTTGCATTAATGCTCTAGGAAAACTTATTGACTTTTCATTCCCTGTTTCTGCGAGTTTCTCTATTTCTGGCCCACCAGGATATCCAAGTCCAAGAATTCTTGCACCTTTATCAAATGCTTCACCAGCAGCATCATCCCTAGTTTCACCCATTAATTTGTAATCATTCAATCCTTCTACAAACCAAATCTGAGTATGGCCACCTGATACTAAAAGGCAAATAAATGGATATTCAAGCTTAGGGTCAGCAAGAAAATTTGCAAAGATATGTGCTTCTAGATGATTTATACCAATTATTTTACAATTAAGACCTTGAGCTAACCCTTTAGCAAAGCAAACTCCCGTAATCAATGTTCCAGCAAGACCCGGTCCTTGTGTTACAGCTATTCCTTGAATTTCAGACTTAGCAATTTTTACTTTATTTAAAGTATAGTCAACCATATCATTTAATAGCTTTTCATGCTCACGTGAAGCTATCTCAGGTACTACCCCACCATATTTTCTATGAATTGTTTGAGTACTTACTTCTGAATGTAAAATTTTAGAATCCTTAGAAACTGCTACTGCAGTTTCATCGCAGGACGTTTCAATTCCAAGAACAATCAATTAGGCCTCTTAGTTACTACTAACTCAATATTTTGAGGAGATAAGTCCATCCAACTAATTACATTTTCTGGTGTTTTTACATTTAAATCATAAAATTGTTTATTTGAATTCCAATCATTAAAATCAACTGAAATAATCAAGTTTTCTGGTTTTAAATTTGAAATAAATTCAGTACCTCCAATAACTGTTAACGATACAGTTTGCGGACTTACAAAAGCTTGAATATTTTTTTTTACATTAAAGATTTGGACTGGTATTTCACTAATAATTCTTTCACTAATTGATTGAACACTTTGCTTAAAAGAGACAGACTTTGGTGTAAACTCTAATAATTGACCACTTTCTGATTTTAATGATAATATAATTGAGATTGATGAATTAGCATTATTTATAGTATCAGATATAGTTGACACTGTAGAAATGGTTTCTACTATATTTCTTGATCCTGCTATTTTAACTTTATTTGGGGAAACTATTGGTTTTCCTACTAGTGCAAAACCTGGAGCAGTTTTTATTTGTATTTGCGGTACAACATAGACAGTTTTTTCTTTATACTCATCTAAACTAATATGTATTGATTTAGGATATATAACTTCAACATAACTAACATCAAAATTTGAAGGAATTGAAACTTTTTGAGGATATCGTTCAAAATAATCATTTAAGATAAAATCATATTCTTCTGAAATTCTCTCAAGATCTAACACGAGTTTAAATCCTGGAATAAATCGACTTAGTAAAATTGTTTTAAAAAGTGATCTACCAGTACCTTTTAATCTTACCTTCGCATATTCTGGAACTTCTTCTTTTAAGGCATGTCTTGCAGGTAGATTCCTAGCTTCAACTGGCATATCTACTACCATAAGGTATGTATTTTTACTAATTACAAATATCCAAAGAAGACTTGCTAAACATATAGAGCCAAATCGAATACCCATTTTTTGCCATGAGAGGAAGGTCTTCAAATTATTTAGTTTATACCCCTTCCCCATAATTATAACAAAATACTTTTACGGAGACTATTCTTCCGTTAATTCGCCACTTTCTTCAGTTTCTTCTAAGTCATTATTATCTAAACTATCAATAGGAATTTGAATTTTTTCACCTACAGGTGCAGATTGGTTATCTAAGAACTCTTTTACATCATCTTTTTGAAAGGGAACATCAGAACTTAGTTCATCAACGAAAACAATTACTTTTTTATCATCAGGTTTCACTTCCATAACCACTCCACTAACAAGCTGACCAGCTTTATATTTAGCTGTGAGCTCTTTTCTTTGACGTTTTGATTGTCGACCAAAAGGTATAAGACCTTCTACTTCTTGTTCAAGAAGTAAAATTATACCTTTATCAAGTATTCTAACTATTTCACCTTCTACTTTTTTCCCGGTCTCAAAGACTTTCACTAATTCTGGCCAAGGATCTTCTTCAACTTGTTTTAAACCTAGTGAAATACGTCTGCTCTCTCGTGAAACCTCTAGAATACGAACTTCTACTGCTTGTGCTTTTTCAACAATCTCTTTAGGATGTCTAATTATCTTTGTCCATGAAAAATCGGATACATGAATTAAACCATCAATACCCTCTTCTAGTTCAACAAAAGCACCAAACTGTGTCAAATTAATAATTTTACCAGGAACAACTGTACCAACTGTGTATTTTTCTTCTATTTGACTCCAAGGATCGTCTAATAATTGCTTAGCACCTAAACTAATTTTGTGTTCTTCTGAATCAATTGAAAGAACAACAGCCTCAACTTCATCGCCAAGAGAGTATATTTCAGATGGATTTTTAACATGTCTAGTCCATGACATTTCAGAAACGTGAACTAATCCTTCAACACCAGGTTCGATCTCAATAAAAGCACCATAATTAGTCATACTAACAATTTTACCCATTACTTTAGTTCCTTCTGGATACTGACCAGCTACATTTTCCCATGGATGTGGTGTTAACTGTTTCAAACCAAGAGAAACACGTTTTTTATCTTTATCAAAATCAATTATCTTAACATTTAAGGTATCATCCATTCCTATTAATTCAGAGGGATGGTTTATACGACCCCAGCTTAAATCCGTTATATGTAGTAATCCATCTATTCCACCTAAATCTACAAAAACTCCAAAATCAGTAATGTTTTTAACACGACCTTCGACAACTTTACCAACTTCAAGATTAAGGAATAATTCATCTCTCTTCTCAGCAAGGCTCTCTTCTAATATAGCTTTGTGAGAAACAACAATATTTTTTCGAAATTCATTAAATTTGACAACCCGTAAATCTAAGTCTGTATCAATATATTTATCAAAATCTTTCACAGGTCTAACATCTATTTGAGATCCAGGAAGAAAAGCTTGAACTCCATTAAGATCAACAATCATTCCACCCTTTATTCTACGAATAATTCGACCACTAATAATTTCACCTGTCTCATGAATATTTCTTAATTCAATCCATCGACGAAAGAAATCTGCTTTTTCTTTTGATAAAACTGTTTTACCACTTTCATCTTCCATCTTTTCTAAAAAGACATCTAACTTTTCACCAACTTCTGGAAGGGCATCTTCTTTAAATTCATTTCTACTGATTATGCCTTCAGATTTAAATCCAATATCAATCAATACTTCTTTCTCATTCATTCCAATTACACGACCAGTAATAATTTCTCTTTCACTTATATCTGAGAAAGTTGACAAATATCTTTCTTGATCTTCAGGTGAGACTTCTTCTTCAACATTCGAATTCAAAAGGTCTTCAATTGAAACTTGACGAATATCACTAAAAAGGTCTAGTGATAAATAATTTAATTCTTCTTTAATTTCATTAACAGGTACTTCTGGTACCACTTCTTCAGTTTTGGTAGATGTTATAGGCGATTCTTCAACAGATTCGCTGACAGGTGATTCTATTGAATCATCAGACTGTTCTATAACTGGTTCTTGTTCTTTTCCACTCATTTTTATTTAGTTCCCTATAGTTATTAATTTTACTCTATTGACAATATATTCAATTTGAGAATTTATAGTCATATTTGTTGTGTCAACTTTTATTGCATCATTAGCTTTTGTAAGAGGTGAATTTTCTCGATTAGAATCAAGATCGTCTCTTTTTTGAATTTCTTTTATCAAAACATCTAATGATTTTTTTTCTCCTAATTTCAATAGCTCTAATTGCCTTCTTTTAGCTCTAATACTCATATCAGCAACCAAAAAAAATTTTATTTCTGCTTCAGGAAAAACAATTGTACCAATATCACGACCTTCAACAACACAATTGTTACTTTTTGCTATTTTTCTTTGGTTTTTAACCAAAAAATCTCTCACTTCTTTAATCGAACTAACAGCACTTACGTGACTAGTTACTGCTGTTTTTCGAATATCATTTGAAACATCTTTTCTATTCAAAAAAACTAAAGTTTCACTTCCACTTTTTTTAAATTTAATTTCCATTGAATCCAAGAGAAAAATTAAACTTTTTTTATCGTTTAAATCAACATTCTGTTCTAGAACAGATAGAGTTACACATCTATACATAGCACCTGTATCTAAATAAGTAAAACCCAACTTTTGAGCAACTAATTTAGCGCTTGTACTTTTTCCAGTAGCAGCAGGTCCATCTATAGCAACAATCATCTGATTTTCATCTCTTAATTAGCCTGAAAGTCTACTAAATTTATTAATTACAACCTATAAGAATGCTATATTGGATTTTTCACAATGATTTTAAAGATTTTAATTCTTTAAAACTTAAATCTCTCCATTTCCCCAAGGGTATTTCACCCAATTCAATTGGACCATATTTTACCCGTTCTAAATTGAATAACTTGCGCTTCATTCTAAAAATAATTCTTCGTACTTCACGCTTCTTCCCATGAAAAAGTCTTAAATGCAATGTCACTCTACCTTTTATTTTTTTTTGATCAACAACTTCAGCTTTACCCCATTCTTTTTGGCCAATATAAACTTTAGAAGCCATCCTCTTAATCTCCCAGCTTTGGAATATTTTATCAATTTGCAATTTATAAATTCTCGGAATCTGGTTTCTTGGATGCATTAATTTATTTGCGAGTTGACCATCATTTGTTAATAAAAGTAAACCAGTAGTGTCTTTATCTAATCTTCCAATCGGAAATAATCTCTCATCAGTGTAAATCAAGTCAATAACAGTTTTTCTTTGATGAGGGTCTTTCATTGTCGTGATATACCCTGCTGGTTTATTGAAAGCAATAATTCTTGTTTTAGATTCTATTTTAATTCGCTGATCATCAAAAAATACTTCATCCTCAGATTTGACTTGGTACGCTGGGTTTATTTCTAAGACTCCATTAATTGTAACCATTGCATTTTTAATTAACCTATCTGACTCGCGCCTAGAAGCAATGCCCGCTTGTGATAAAAACTTATTTAAACGCATCTATTTGTTGTGTTAAAGCTGGTTGTTCATCTAAAATTTCTGATATTTCTTTTAACTTAGGTAAATCAGCAAGACGACTCAGACCGAATGATTGTAAAAACTGATCAGTAGTACTATACATTAAAGGTCGTCCAGGGCCATCTTCTCTTCCTTTAATCTTAATAAGTGACTTTTTAAGTAATGTTTTGAGGACACCCGCACAATCAACTCCACGTATAGCTTCTATATCTGTACGACTAATAGGTTGCTTATATGCGATTATTGATAGTGTTTCTAATGCGGCTTGAGATAGACTTAGTTGACCTGTTTTATTTAGGAGCCTCCTAACATATAAATCATACTCAGGTTTTGTACGTAATTGATATCCACCAGCTATATTTAAAATATCTATAGCATGGTTATGACTCTCAAATTTTTTTACAAGAATTTTAATACATTCTTCTAAGTCTGGAGAATCGACATCAAAAATTATATTTATTTTTTTTTGCGTTAGTGGCTCTGGACTTGCAAAAAGTAAAGCTTCGATAATATTTATTGTATCATCATTCATATTTTATCAGTTTTTTTCAATTAGATAGATTTCCATATCATCAAATAAATTATTTTGATAAATAATAATTTTAAAAAGACGCATTAGATCAAGTATTGCTAAAAAGGTAACTATTACTTCTAATTTATCTTTGCAATTTGATAAAAGATGCTTGAATGTTAAAGCTCCATCACCATCAAAAGATTTTAGAATAAATTGTTTTTTACTATCTAAACTTATAGGCTCTCTTTTTAATTCATAAGCAGTAATTACGGGCATACGATCCATTGCTTCTTTAAAATACTGTGAGAGATCAAATAATGTTATATTTTTTAGGTATTGTCCTACATCTTCCAATCCTTCGGTTACTTGCTCTATCGGTCTCTTATGAAGAAAACTTTGATTATGCGATTTTAAAGATAATTCTGATGAAATCTCTTTAAAACGTTGTTATTCAACTAGTTGATTAACTAATTCAAGTCTTGGATCAATTGGATCACCTTCATCATCAAATTCTGGTCTAGGTAATAACATTTTTGATTTAATATTCATTAGCGTGGCAGCCATAAGTATAAACTCTCCTGCTACAGATAAATTCATAGCCTTAATATCCTCAATAAGTTGAAGATATTCTGCTGTTATTTGAGCAATAGGAATATCATAAATATCAATTTCATCTCGACGAATAAAATAGAGCAATAGATCTAAAGGACCTTGAAATTGATCTAATTGAACTCTATACATTATTATTACCGTAATTAAGGCCCATTGAATCTCGCGCTTTATCTAAGAAACTATCAGCAGTTAAAGTCGCCTTCTGTGAACCTTCCTTCAACTTTTGGAGTACATAATCTTTATGTTTTTCAAGGTAGTCTCTTTTTTCTCTATAAGGAGAAAATTTCGCCCAAAAACAGTCATATAATTCTTGTTTAATATCACCATATCGCATTCCAGGAGTTTTAAATCGATTGGCTAATTCTTCTTTTTCATTTTGATTTAAGAATAATGCATAAAGTTGAAATAATGCAGTATCTATATTTTTAGGTTTATCAATATCAGTAGAATCAGTAACAATTGACATAAACTTTTTACGAACAGATTTTTCATCTCCGAAAATAGGAATTGTATTTCCGTATGATTTACTCATTTTTTGACCATCTAATCCAGGTACTAACTGACTAGTTTTTTCAATATCAGGTTCAGGAATAATAAAAGTCTCACCATAAATTTGATTAAATTTAATAGCAATATCTCTTGTCATTTCAATATGTTGTTTTTGGTCTTTACCTACAGGTACTATTTCTCCACCAAATAATAAAATATCAGATGCCATAAGAATTGGATATGAGTATAAACCAACATTTGGAGTTAAACCTTTTGACAATTTATCTTTATATGAAGTAGCTCGATCTAAGGATCCAACATTTACAATATTAGATAGTAGCCATGTCGATTCACAAACTTGTGGTACATCACTTTGTATCCAAAAGGTTGATTGATCAGGATCTAAACCTAAAGCCATGAAGTCTATTGCTGCATTTAAAGTATTTTTCGCTAGCACTCTTTTATCTTGAATTGTTGTTAGTGCATGATAATTAACAATAAAACAAAAAAGATCGTTTTCTTCTTGATACTTTATCATACGAGACATCATACCAAAGTAATTACCTAGGTGTAAATCGCCGGTTGGCTGAATACCACTTAAAACTCGTTTCATTTAAAATGACTCCAAAAAAAGATAAGGGCGCCATGCAACTTGTTTCTCATGAATGAATTGTTGAAAATAATGAATTTTATTTGGTTTTTTGGGGTAGCGTTTTAAAAGCATTTTTGCTTCTTCAGGAGTACGACTACCTTTTATTCTGTTGCATGGTTGGCAAGCTGTAACCAGATTATCCCAGGCATCACCACCACCTTTATTCTTGGGCATTACATGATCAATAGTTAATGGACTTTTTTTTGTTTCACAATACTGACATTGGTGGTTATCTCTAATTAGCAAATTACGTCTTGTGAGTATTACATCCATTTTTTGATTTCTTACAAAATCTTTTAATTTGACTATACTTGGTAAAGGTAACTTAACTGATGGTGAATGGATAAATTGACTATAAGATTCTAAAATATCTACTTTTTCATTATAAAAAAGACAAATAGCTCGTTTTGCTGTACAAATATCCATCGGTGCATAATTTGTATTAAGCACAAGCACAGATTGATTTAAAGTAGATCCATTCTTTTTTGGCGAAATCATTACAATAATTTACATATTTGTTTTATCAGACAGTATTAATTAAAAGTTAAATATTTAAAAAATAATTAATACTTATTATGTAATTACTTTTATTATTAATAATTTTGTTTCACATAAACTATAATTTTATGGCAGGGAAGATCGTTAAAATCGGTCACAGTGCCCGCTACTGTAGTTGCTGAGATACTTTTTAATACCGTGTATTATTGAATAAGGTAAAATTAGTTCTAAGAAGCATAAGTCAGGAGACCTGAATAAAATTATTAATCCACTAACTTTCGGGGAAAAAGGTTATGATAATATTTTTATATTATAATTAACTACTCTTTTAATTCTGAAAATTCAAAAAGGTTCAAAATGAAACGTATATATTTACTGAGTCTATTTATTTTTTTTATAGGCTGCGAAGATAATCTTGAAGAAAATGATATCAATGGACTTCTAATTGTAGCTAGTGAAGGCAACTTTGGTCGTAGCAATGGGTCTTTATCTATTTTTAAAGGTAAAGAAAAGATCCAGACAATTAATGATATAGGTGATGTTGTTCAATCTATAACAACACATAATAATAAATTATTTGTTGTTATTAATAATAGCCACTTAATCAAAGTTTTTACCATCACTCAATCTGGTTTAAAACTACCTGGAATTGATATCAAGACTAATAATTCAAGTCCAAGAGAATTAATCGTTCATAATAATAAAGCATATTTTACTAACTATAATAGTCAAGATGTAAAAGTTCTAGATTTAGAAACTTATTATATTGAAAAATCAATAAAAGTTAATGGCCTGCCAGAATCTATTGTGAGTGATGGCAAACATCTTTGGGTAGCAATTAATATGAATTCAGATTATAGCTCAGCAAACTCAGTTGTAAAAATAGATCCAGAAAATAACCAGGTTATAAATACTTATGAAGTTGGTAAAGGCCCACAGCAATTATTGATTAAAAACAATGATTTATGGGTATCAAGAACTTTTTATAGTGAGGATTTTACTGAAACATATTTTGGTACAAGTTTAATTAATATGATCACAGATGACATTAAAATCATGAATTATGGCACAGGAACTGTATGCGGTGGCGACCTCATGAATTTTAATGGAATAGTTCATAGAACATTTAATGGTGGAGTTGTCCCACTTAATGCAGATTTAAATGTAGAAAAATTAGGTAAAATAGGGAGCTTTAAGAAAGAAGAGCTTTACTCAGCAAATGCTTTTGAAAACAAACTCTATATGGGAATAACAAGTGATTATATGTCACCAGATACAGTTTTTGTCCATGATCAAACTGGTGAAGTAATTAACACATTTATCGTTGGTGCAGCACCCGGTGATTTTGCAATTTGGAAAGAATGATTTCTAGTTATTGAAGTACCAAGTGACTCCAAATTGAACCATCCGACCTAACTGTGGATATAAATGGTTAGGTCGGAACCATGCTTTTTCATTTGTAGTACTAATTGCATTTAGAATATTATTTATTTTATAACTTATAATAACACCAGAAATATCTGCATTGGCTTCAAAATTCAATATTTGAGAATCTTCAATTATCCATTGTGAGCTAGAATTCTCGAAAGGAATTTGAAGTAAGGGGTTATATCCAAATGAAGATTTTCTTCCAGAGCTTGTATTTGACCAAAGCTTTAAATCAATTATCATATTATCACTAAATATTTTTACTTTTCCATTTATTCCTGTTTTTATAAATGTTCCTCCTCCTCCAAAAACACTAGAATCCACCTGTGTTACTATATTAGAAAAAATACTCCAACCACTTTGATGAGAATAAGTAATATTACCACCAGTCATAAATATATTATGCCCCTCAAAAGCTTTCATACCGGTCTGAGTAGAATTAAGAAAAACTGAAAGGTCTAAGGATAATAAAGTAACTCCAAACTTTAAAGAAGATCTATTCCAATAATCAAATGATGAATTATCATTTGGATCATCAAGGTCAGGATGCTTAGGACTTGGAGATCCTTTAGATGAGAGTTCATAATAAATATTTTTATACTTATTATCATGGCTTATTTCCCAGATAAATGGAAAAGTATCATCTGAATTCAGTAACTGTACTCCACCCAAAATAGAAAAGTTTTTAAAAATTAGCTGACCATATATTTTTGTCCATTGCAAAGATCTATTATGAATACTTGAACTAATATTTTGAGACTGATTTTGAATCCCAAATATTCTTCCATTTTTTATTTCTAACTGAATATTTATTAAAGTTCTATTAATATCGCGATAGTTTGAATCTATAAACGATGAATGATTAATTAACCTATGTTGCATAAAATTTGCAAAATGAGAATTGATTTTCCAATTGCCAACTGATTGTGAAACTTTTAACCCAGCTGATATAATATTTCCGTTCTCTAATCCATTTTGAGTAGAATCAGGTAAGCCACTATTTGTTATATAACGCCCAATACTTGTTTCCACTTGGCGTTTACCATGCTTTACACCATAATCTATTCTATAGGAGTGATGAATAGGTGAGTTTCTTCCACTAGGGTGAAAATAATGCCCTGTATTCCCTGCATCCGATCTTTTAAATCCATTAATATTAATATATTGATCTTTTGATTCATAAGTTGCGTTTAAGCTTAATTGATCAAAATTATAATCACCTCTATTATAATTAAAATGAGTATTGATATTTGACGTGTCTGGTAAATCATTAAAAACTGGTAAAGAACCTATATCTAATGGATTAAATTTATTTGAAGTATGCCTACCATAACGTTCAGGATAACTCGAATAAGTTCCATCAAACAATAAAACTCCTGAAGTCCAACTTCTATTCCAAAACAATGCTCCATCATTAATCATGAATCCATTTTGGCCACTCCAATCAAATGGAACTGTATATTCTGCTTGAGAAAAAAGTAACTTCATAAAAAAAATTGAAATAATTAAACGTTTCATTAATTACTTTAGATACTTAATTACTTTCGGAACAGTTACAATAAAAACAATTACATTAGATATTTCATGAAGTAAAGTAAATCCAATACCTTTTACTAAAGCAGCCATAATTCCAGACATCCCTAATCCAGCAGATAAAGGATATGAAATAAGTGTTAAAAAATCATAAATAAAAGTGCAAAAAAAACCTAAAAACCCTAAACTTATTAAACTAATCATACTAGTTTTTTTCAATAGAAAAAAACTCTTAAATAGTCCTCCAATAAAACCTGTGATTGCCATACCTATAATTTGCATAAAAAATAAAGGAGGGAAACTTAAACCTGAACCCATTGGATTTAAACCTGAATAAATAAAAATGGCCGTTCCACCAACTAAAGCACCCCATCTCAAACCAAGCATTAAACCCGACATGAAAACAATCACGGTGATCAATTCGATATTAGGTACTAAAATCAATGAAAAACCCATGCCTATAGCCAAAGCACAAAATATTGACGCTCTAACTAAGTTATTTAGTTCCATTCTTCTCCTTAAATAAATGGGTCTTAAAATAATTAAAATGATTAGTGAATTCACCTACTTCACTATCTTCATTTAATGATTTATCCATCAGATTTAATTGAATATCCATTAACTTAATTGATTGTACAAGTAATGCTTCTTTAAAAGCAGGCCTTTTAGGACTTTTACTATCAAAACCTGTTTGATTTGTAAGAATAATATGTTCAACCTTCATTAAAAGATTTTTAGGAAATTTTTTAATTTTTTCAGCTTCTTTTGTAGTCAAATCACGCCCAATAACTATATGACCAATCAAATTACCATCTTTCGAAATAGTCGATTCATAATCATAGTCAATTGCAATTAGTTTACCAATATCATGCACTAGTATGCCTGTTAATATTAAATCTTTATCTAGTTTATATAATCGTGACATAAGTATCGCTGAACGCGACATAGATAAAATATGTTCAAGAAATCCTGAACGATAATTATGACTATTTAATAGAGAAGCTGGATGAATAAGCAATTTTTCTTTATTACTATTGTAAATGTTATAGCATAACTTTTTTAAAAATGGATTTTTAATAGATCTAATTATCTTAATTATTTCAGTCCACATTTTTTTAGGATTTTCTTTTGCAGTTGGGACAATAAGTCCCGGGTCAAATCCATAACGAGCATAATTTTGGATAGTAGCTTTATTTATTCGTTTAATATTCAATTGAAGCTTATCCAAGAATAAATCAACTTCACCTTTTAATGCTACAGGGTCTCCACTTTTAAATTTTTTTTCATACTCTTTAACATTTTCCCAAACTTTTGCATTTATTTGGCCAGTTTGATCCCTCAATACTAAGTCAAGATATAATTCACCTGAACGAGTATGTCGTATATATTTTTCAACACATAGATAGAAACCTTGAATGGTTTCACCAGATTTAAATTTTGAAATAGGGATTATAGACTTCATTGGTTCTAAATTTAGTAGATAAACTTACAACAATATTCATAAAGACCCATGTCCATCAAAATCAAAAATATAAGTTACAAAAAAACAAAAGATATACGCATTCTTGAAACAGTTCTTGCCAATTGGTTTAATAACCCAAAAGAATTAAACTTGATAGAACCACGAATGAGCTACCCTTTCAATTTTAAAAAATGGGTTGAACTTTCATATAAAGAATCAAATATTGAAAGTTTCTCTTGGAAAAATGATATGTGGATAATTGGACTTGGGAATATCAGATTCAATAAAAATACTCAGAAAGCACATGCTTTCCATATTTTCACTGATCCAAAATATCGAAATCAAGGACTAGCAACAAAAATGCTTGAACATTTAGAATCTTTAGCAAAAAATAAAAACATGGAAGCTTTAACAATAAATGTTGTGCCTAAAAACAACAGTGCTAAAGCGCTTTATGAAAAGATAGGTTTTAAAAATATTAAATCAAGTAAAAAGAAATGGGAAAAAATGGAAAAAATAATAGCTTAATTCTTAAACTATTATTCTCGATTTGCTTGTGCAATTTCTTTAAAATTTATACTATTATAATTGAATTTATGACTTGACATAATTTTATCTCCAAACTTATTTAACCAGTCTTTATGTAGAGCTACATCAAACTCTGTTGGTGGTGAAATATTAAACTCGACTGAATACAGATCATTTATTAACCCGGGCAATGAAATATTTCTTGCATAATGCAAATTATCTACAAGATTAATATGAGGTTTTAAATCTATAAAAGTTTGCAATCCTGATTTTTCATTAGTCAAAGTTGCCGTTATATACAGATATGGTATAAATCCTCCTGGAGGAGTTCCTAATGGAATATCTGCCTTATCCCAGTTAACTCTAGCTTCAATATGAACACTAGTTTTTTTTTGGTTCAAGTGTAAAGAACTTGGGAAAATTTGATCTTTCACTGCTCCTTCAAAAATAAAGATAATCCCTGGTGAAACTCTTTCTTCTCCAATAATTAACTCTGGACCTGCAGTGGGATAAATTAAAAGATAAGAAAAATAAAAAAAGAATTTTAAAAACATTATTTATCTATTGACATTTATCACATAAAACGAATAATTGATGAATATGTCGAATCATCTTAAAACCCAAACTTTTAACAATATCATCTTGTATAGATTCTATCTTATCATCCATAAACTCTTCAATCTTCCCACATTTAACACAAATTAAATGATCATGATGACTTGAATCTATTTTATTCTCATATCGAGCCTTACCATCACCTAACTCAAGTTTTCTAACCAACTTATTTTTAACAAGGACATCTATAGTCCGATAAACAGTAGCTCTTGAGGCATTAACGCCATCTTTCCTTAAAGATAAATATATTTCTTCCGCATCTCTATGATCTTCAGATGAACAAAGTTCATCCCAAATTAATTGTCTTTGTTGAGTGTAACGTAAACCTTCTTTTTTTAAAGCATTTTTTAATAGATTTGATTTTGACATAACTTACTATCCTCTGCTAAAAATTAGTATAATAATTTAGTTATCATAGGGATATTCAATAATATGATGAGATATCATATTATCTTTAATCAATAGAAGATTCAATTTTTTTAAGATTAGCAAACTTTACAACAAGTTTCTTTTTTAAACCATCTTTAAATACAATACCAACTCTTTGATTTTCACCTTGGCCACTTAAAGCCATCACTTTACCTATTCCAAAAATAGCATGTTCAACACTATCACCGACACTAAAGTCATCAAAATCTACAACAGTTCTACTTACTGCAGTTCTTATGTAGGTTCCAGGTCTTCCACCAACTACCTTACGCGTTAATGCGGAAGTAAATGAAATTTTTTCCAACATCTCTTCAGGTACTTCGTGTACAAATCTTGATACCATTCCATAAAGATCATCAGAGCCCATTCTTCTTCTGTGATTTGCATACATTAAATAAACTTTATGCATTGCACGAGTTAAGCCAACATAGAAGAGTCTTCTCTCTTCTTCTAATTTATCTTTTGATTCCAAGGCGCTATACATTGGGAACAAACCATCTTCTAGTCCTGTAATAAATACGACTGGAAATTCAAGACCTTTAGCTGCATGAAGAGTCATTAAAGTCACACGATTATTTTGATCATTCCAATTATCTAAGTCTGTTAACAAAGAAACTTCTTCAATAAATTGAGACAAGTTTCCTTCCGGATCTCTTAACATAAATTCATCTACACTTTTGATAAATTCCATTATATTATCAAAACGTTCAGTATCATCAGGATTTGTACTATTGCGATAATATTCTTTAATTCTTGATTCTTCTATTAAAGTTCTTACTAATTCACCAGCATTTAATTTTGGAAGAAGTTCATTATATTTTTTAATTAAGTTATAAAATCTCATTAAAGAGTCTGCTTGTTTTCCTCTTATACCCATAGCTTCAGGATTATTTAAAACGTCAAGCAACTCAAGCTTGTCTTTTTCAGCTTGAATTACACACTTATCAACAGTCTTTACTCCTATCCCACAAGGTGGAAAATTTATAACTCTGCGCATAGAGATTGTATCTTTAGTATTTACAATCAAAGATAAATAACCCATAAGATCTTTAATTTCTTTACGTTCATAAAAACGTACTCCACCGACAATATTGTAAGGGATGCCTGTGCGACGGAATGAATCTTCAAGAGAACGTGACTGAGAGTTTGTTCTATATAAAATTGCAAAGTCACTAAAATTTCTTTTCTCAAGCTTAATCTCTTTTTCTAATGCATTTACAACCGCATCTGCTTCTTCCATTTCATCATGTGTTTCAATTAGTCCTAGCTTTTCGCCTAAGGCGTTATTGGCTATAAGTTCTTTGGGCGCTCTATCTTCGTTGTTTTTAACAACAGATGAAGCAGCTTCTAAAATATTCCCCGAAGATCGATAATTTTTTTCTAGCTTAAAAACCTCACAATTTCCGAAGGTCTTTTCAAAATCTAAAATATTTCGGATGTCAGCACCTCGCCAACCATAGATTGATTGATCATCATCACCTACAACACAAACTTGTTGATGTGAACCTGCTAAATATTTTATAAGCATAAATTGAGGTTTATTAGTATCCTGATATTCATCAACAAGGATGTACTTCCAATCTTGTCTATACTTTTCCAATACTTCTGGGTTTTGTTCAAATAGTTGAAGTGGCAAAATTAATAGATCATCAAAATCTAAGGCATTATTTTCAAATAATGCTTTTTGATAATTTTTATAAATATCAGCATAGGTTTTTTCAAGAACAAGGTGTGCCTTAGATTGAGCTTCATCAGGACTAATTAACTTATTTTTAAAATAACTTATTTTATGACGAACTTCTTGAGGTGTAACATAGTTTTTCGGGATATCCATTTTTTCAAGGACCACCTTAACTAAAGAAACTTGATCTTTAACATCAAATATTGAGAAGTCAGCTGTATAACCTAGATGGTGAATCTCTTTTCGAAGAATTCGTGCACAAATCGAGTGAAAAGTACCTAGGTTAACAGATGTATTCTTATCTTTTAAAAGTTTAGAGACCCTAAGCTTCATTTCCTGAGCAGCTTTATTTGTAAAAGTAACTGCTAAAATATTTGAAGCTGAAACAAGATTATTCTCAATTAGATGAGCTATTTTATGTGTTAAAACACGTGTTTTACCACTCCCTGCACCTGCAAAGATAAGCACAGGTCTTCCGAAAGATTCAACAGCAGATTTTTGAACTTTATTTAAATTTCTTTTGCTCATATTTTACGTATTATCCTTTTTTTTCTGTTGTCTTTTTAACTGTCGACGTATTTTTTGAAATTTTCGCTTAGCTATATTGTGTTCTTCTTTTGTTCTTGAAAATGTATGATATCCATCTCCTGTAGCTACAAAATATATATAATCTGTTTCATCTGGGTATAAAGCTGCTTTAATCGATTCAATTCCTGGGTTATTAATTGGACCTGGGGGCAAACCTTTATTCAAATAGGTATTGTAAGGAGATTTAATTTTTAGATCTTTATTCAACAACCTCCTTGGTGAATCTGTAATAATGTATTGAATAGTAGGATCAGCTTGAAGACGCATACCAATATTCAATCGATTATGATAAACTCCAGAAATAACTGCTCTTTCACTATCATAGATTGCCTCACCTTCAATTATTGAAGCTAAAGTAATGATCTCATTTTCATTCATACCTAGTACTTTCATTCGATCACGAAATGCTAAAGTTATTCTTTCTTTATATTCATTAATCATTCTTCCAATAATATCTTGGACATCTTCTTCTTCTGAAAAAAGATACGTATTTGGAAATAGATAGCCTTCAACAGAATCTTCAGAGATTCCCCATTTCCATAATAATAACTTATTTTTACAAGCACTTTTAAATTCATTTTGGTCAACACCAATTTTATTATTGAGTTCTTTAGCAATAGCAGCTATGGTCCAACCTTCAAGAATAGTTACGCGTTTATTAACTTGAATTCCATTTACTAATTGATCAATTATATCAAAATTAGTAGATGCATTTAAAAGCTTAAATCTTCCAGCAGGCATATCTTTTTCATAACCTAAAGTTTTCACTGCTAGCAGGAATGATCTTTCATTGCGAATTATATTGTAATCCTGCAATGTAGCACTAACCTGTTTAAGGGAAGCACCTTTAGGTATGGTCACTTTGACTGAATCATAAGGGTTTCCTTGTGGCCATAATAGAATTAAACTATAGAAAGCTAAAAGGATACCAAGCACAACAGCTGCTACAATTCCGATAAAAGTTTGACCCGGATCAAATTGAAATTTTTTCATTGATTGAAGGAGCGAATAATATCGATTATTACTTATTTAAGTCAAAAGATATTCTAAAATAGTTTTATTTCACAATTTTTAGAAACTCATTGGTCTATCAAAACTAGAGATGTAATTTTCCGCCCGTTATGGACGATAAAAACTATACTAAGAATAGTAGTCTTTTTGAAGGATGGGCCTTTGGAAAAATAAACTATATTTTATTTACTATTGGAGTATTATCATTAATACTTGGGTATTATTTAATGGCCAGTGGTTCCGTTAATAGCTTTCAAAGCTTGACCTTATCACCGATACTACTTTTTTCAAGCTATGTTATAATTATCCCATTGGCTTTAGTCTATCGCGAGAAAATTGATAAAAAAATATAAAATTTTGGGGCTGTAGTTCAGTTGGTTAGAACGCCGGCCTGTCAAGCCGGAGGTCGAGGGTTCGAGTCCCTTCAGTCCCGCAACAAACCCTATCGAGAGATGGGGTTTCTTGTTTATAATATAAATGTTGGAGTACTAACTATCTTTTTTTCTTCATCACTTGCATAATTTATATCCCAATCCATCAATTTTTTGGCCATCATTCTATGATACAGAAAAGGTAAAAATATTGCAAGATATATCATAGATAAATAGCCATGTGGTAACATTGGCGCTTCTGGCAATGTATCTAATTCCCAAAATTTCAAATTTGATGAATGATGATGAGATGAGTGTCTATTTACATTACATAACATAACACCTGACATGGCGTGATTTGAGTTCCAAGAATGTCTAGTAGACACAGGTTTACCCTTTAGTCTAACAAGTCCATAATGTTCACTATAATTTATTGTTTCAAGAAGTGCTTTTGCTAAAATAGCGCATAACAAAAATGTAGCCATTCCTGTTATTCCACCTATAGAATAAGCTAAAATCATAATTATTATACTTCTAAAGTATCCAATAATCATTTTATTGTGAAAACTAAGAAAGTAATGATTTCTTCTTTTTAGTCGAGCTATTTCAATTTTCCAAGCAACAATTTGTTCTTTATATAATGCTCTCAGAATAAATCCATAAAGCTTTTCTCCTCTTTTTGCCGTTGCTGGATCCTCTGCTAGGCCAACATGTTTATGATGACCATAAACATGCTCAATAGCAAAAGCACAATCCCATGAA